>Ga0209167_10000030_pt1 | contig 194842 bp, 158 predicted proteins | sample Coa_R1_9_FD_187154 | JGI IMG/M metagenome (GOLD analysis project Ga0209167, IMG submission 187154) | Surface soil microbial communities from Centralia Pennsylvania, which are recovering from an underground coalmine fire - Coalmine... | ecosystem: Environmental > Terrestrial > Soil >...
CGGCTAACATTCGCTGGACCGCCCTCTTTTTGAACTCCTCCGTACGACGTTCTCGCTTGCTTTTGCCCTTCAAGGGACACCTCCCTTCGCTGCAAAGTGTCCCTATTTTCCGTGTCTCAATCTTGGGGTGCACTCCACCGGTTTGTTTTACAATCCTTTTCAGTGCGCGCGAACCTCAACCTGACGGCGATCTACAGCGCCGCGTTTCTGCGCTCGCTCGGCGTAGGCCTGACCGGCGTCCTGCTGGGCGTGTATCTGGCACGCATCGGATTTTCCGTGAGTCAGCTCGGACTGGTGATTACTGCCGGGCTCGCAGGCGCAGCGCTGGGAACGACGCTGGTCAGTTTTTTCGCGGATCATCTGGGACGGCGGAGGACGCTCGTCGTCCTCGGCCTTCTGGGCGCATTGGGCGGGGTTGGCTTGATCGCCGCGACACGACTGGCAGGAATTCTGATGCTGGCATTTTTCGGCATGGTCAATGGCATGGGGACCGACCGCGGTCCGAACTTCGTCCTCGAGCAAGCCATCATCCCGCAGACGGTTGCGCCCGAGCGGCGCACTTGGTCCCTTTCATGGCATAGCGTAATGCTCGACGCCGGACACGCGCTGGGTGCGGTGGCTGCCGGCCTGCCCCTACTGTTTTCCCGCTGGCTGAGCATCGATCTCGGCGCCGCCTACCGTCTGACCTTCGGGCTGTATACGATAGCGAACTTGCTAGCCGTCATCCTGTACTTCTTCTTGTCGCCGGAAGTTGAAGTAACCGCCCGCCACGATGGCGTCGCCGGGGAAAGTCGAACGGCGCGACTCGGTCTGACCGCGGGAATTTCGGCGGAGGCCAAAGCCGTGGTCTACAAGCTCGCCGCCCTTTCAGGAGTCGACAGCCTGGGAGGAGGATTCTTGACGGACGCACTCATCGCTTACTGGTTCTTTCGCCGCTTCGGAATCCCTGAGGCCAGTCTGGGGCTGCTTTTTTTCGCCGGCCATCTCCTCAACTCCGCGTCGTATCTCTCGGCGGCCTGGCTGTCACGACGCATCGGCTTGCTTAACACCATGGTTTTCACCCACATCCCTTCGAGCCTTTTTCTAATCGGCGTGCCACTCGTTCCCACCCCTACGCTCGCCGTGCTGCTGTTCCTCGGCAGAGAGGCACTGGTGGAAATGGATGTGCCCACGCGGCAGTCCTACATCATGGCGGTCGTGCAACCACACGAAAGAACGTTCGCGAGCGGCGTCTCCAATCTGACGCGTAACGTCGCGCGGGCCGTCACGCCGAGCGCCGCCGGGTATCTGATGCAAAGTGTTTCCCTCGCAACACCGCTTTATCTGGGCGGCGGTCTCAAGATCGTGTACGACCTGCTCATTTATCGAGCGTTTCGGAACCTCAAGCCGCCCGAAGAGCAAAACCCGCCGCCGCGTCGTGGCGAGGAACAGGCGCCGGCGGCGGACTGACGAAGGAACGGAGGGTTCTCGAGGCCAGGTAAGAGCGGAAGGTTACAGACGCAGCCGCTTGAAGAGCCATTCCGGAATGTTGCGGATCGCCCACATGATGCACCGCCAAAACCAGGGAACGTACACGACATCGCGGCGGCCGCGGATTGCCTTGAGGACGCGACGCGCAACGTACTCGGGCGACGCAACCAGAAAGAGTCCTGGACGTCCGAACGTCATCCCGGTATCGACGAACCCGGGCTTGACGGTTGTAACCTGCACGCCGCGGTGATAGAGCTGATTTCGCAAGCCCTGCAGGTACACCGAGAGCCCCGCCTTCGCCGCGCCGTAGTGGTAGTTACTCTGCCGCCCGCGGTCGCCTGCCACCGACGACAGCGCACAGATGAAGCCTTTGCCTCGTGACTCGAAATGACGGGCAAGAAGGTTTAACACCGAAACACAACCCGTCAGGTTCGTGTCGAGGATTCGGCGTGCCTCGGCAAAGTCGTTTTCCGCGAGATGCTCGTCGCCCAGATAGCCGATGGCCAATACTGCTCCGGCGAGATCGTCAACCGATTCCGAGAGGCGCGAGGAGAGCACCGCCGCGTGCGTTTCACAATCCAGCACGTCGAAGATGCAAACCCGCGTGTGGATAGCGAAGCGAATCGCCAGGTCGGCGGCCGTGGCGTCCAACTCGCGGCCATCGCGGCCGGCCAGGACGAGGTCGTACTTTTGACGGGCAAACTCCACTGCTATCGCTCGCGCGATGCCCGACGTCGCACCCAAAATAAGTACGCTTGCCAATATGCGCTCCTGGCCCATCAACGAGGCCGGGCTCAAGGTGTCCGTTAACAAATCCTCAGCCGTCGAGCCAAAGAGGACGAGAACAATCCCTGGGGATCCAGCCTCTGCTTGATGGCACGAAACGGCTCGAGATTCGGGTAAGTCGCAGCGAACGTCTCCGGCTTCGACACGGCGTCCTTGGCAAGATAGACTCGACCTCTGCAAGTTGCCACCACATCGTCCAACCGTTGGAGGAACGCCGGCAAATCGCGCGCCATGGGCAAATCGAGCGAAAGCGTATGGCCTTTGATCGGAAAGCTCAGGAGCCCGCGATTGGCTTCCCCGAACCGCTTGAGTACCGCCAGGAACGACGCGCGCCGCGACTGGACCAGCCGCTTGAGGACTACGGCAAGGCCCTCTTCAGTGGTCTCCGCCGGAAACACAACCTGGTACTGAACGAAACCTCGCTTGCCGTAAAGCCGGTTCCAGCTCTGAATGGAGTCGAGCGGATAGAAAAAAGTGTCGGTATCCACAAGTTGGTGAGCGGCTGTCCGATGAAGGGCGTAGTAGAAATGGTTGAAGGCGCCGACCGAGTGGCTGTTCAGGGCAACGGCTGGGAGGTCAAAAGGCATCTTGAGGCGGCGCCGCTTCGGAACACTTAACGGCTCGCGGACTTGGGCGGGCAGATCCGCTGCGGCAGCGTGGTTGGCGCGCATCAGTACCGACCTTCCCAGGGAGTCACCGCGCGCCAGACAATCGATCCAGGCGACCGAATACTGATAGTTCTCGTCGGATGCTGCCATGCGTTCCAAGGTCTCCTGAAGGTTGCGCGTCCGTTCGTAGTCCACAAACAGATAAGCGGACTCCACGCGACGCAGCTCGATCCGCGCGCTCAGAATCACCCCCGTCAGGCCCATGCCGCCGACCGTCGCCCAGAAGATGTCGCGGTCTTCGGCTGGCGAGCAAGTCACTACTTCGCCCGCTGGCGTCAGTAGGCGAAAGTCGCGAATGAAGTTGGCAATCGTCCCATCACGATGATGATTCTTGCCGTGGACGTCGGCCGCAATGGCTCCGCCCAGTGTGACAAATTTCGTGCCGGGTGTCACGGGCAAGAAGAAGCCGCGAGGCAGAAACGTATCGAGGATCTCCGCCAGGCTCGCGCCAGACTCGCATTCGAGAATTCCCGTGGCGTGGTCAAACGACAGGAATCGATTCAAGCGAACGGAGCAGACCGCCCCGGCATCCAGGTTGAGAGCTGCGTCTCCGTAGCTTCGCCCCAAGCCGCGAGGAATGTACGAGGGCTCCTGTGTGGACTGGAGGATTGCCAGGAAATCGGTTGATTTTTCCGGGCGGTAGAGATGGCAAGGTTCGACTGGAAAGCGCCCCCAACCGGCCAAGTGTTCGCGGGCATAGGCTAACGTTGGCATCGGGCGGCACAAGATCAGGCGTCCGGCGGCGGCGCGAACTTGCCGATCGGGCGCGGCGGCTGATTGTCGAAAGCGGAGCAGCGCAGCCGTTCGCCGGCCGCTAAAGATAAATAATCAGAATCACTGATGCGGTCCACATCAGGACGACGGCCAGCATGACCCGATCAGTCAGCAGCAGACGCGTCGGATTGCCTCCCCCTTCGCGCTGGTGCACGAGGTACAGGTAGCGAAAGATTCCGAACAGAACGAACGGAACGGTCAGCTCCAAATGCTTTCCCGGGAACTTGACGTGGACGTCGGGTGAAAGCGTGTAGAGCGCGTAGGACATCACGGTCGACGCGGTCACGATGGCAATCAACTGGTCGAGAAAATAGGGGCTGTAGTCGGCCAGGTTAGGACGGTGCTCGGCCGCGTCAACTCCCAGCAGAACCAGCTCGTGGCGGCGTTTGCTCAGGGCGAGGAACAAAGCGAGGAGGGTGGTGCAGACGATGAGCCAGGCGGAAAGCTGCACCCGGATCACCATGCCCCCGCCCAGAACCCGCAAAACGAATCCCGCTGCCACGACGAACACGTCCACGAGTGCGACGTGCTTGAGAAGGGAAGAATAAAAGCCGTTCAAAACCACGTAGGACGCGATGACCAGGAAGAAACGGTGGTCGAGTGCCCACGCCGTGAAGAGGCCGCCGAGCGCCAGAGCCAGCGAGCTTCCCAGCGCCATGCGCGGCGTGACACGCCCGGCGGCGACGGGTCGCAGCCGCTTCAGCGGGTGCTTGCGGTCCTCGTCGGCATCCAGGACGTCATTCAACAGGTAGGCGGCGCTCGAGACGGCACAGAACACCAAAAACGCCGCCACCACGAGGGTGATGGCGTGCCTGTCCGTAAGATTCCGGGAAAAAATGAGGGCGGCAAAGACGAAACCGTTCTTCATCCACTGGGCAGGGCGGAGGCTTTCGAAGAAATCCCAGAACGGCGCGTAAACGCGCACTGCCGTCCCGGCTGAAGGAGCGGCCCCTGATTGTGGTAATCCTGGATCCTGTAACGCCATCAACACGCACCGTCCAAACCGCTTAGCCTACCGCAATCGGTCAGTTCGTTCAAATCATCCCTGGGGCACTCCATCAAGGATCTGGGGCTACGGGATCATCCACTTCAGCCAATACGCCTGGAGAAACGCCAGGACACTCAGGGCTGTTGCGAGTAGGATGCTATGCCACACCGTCGTACGCAGCACGTTTCCTTCCTGACCCACGAGGCCAACGGTGGTGACGCCGACCGCAATATTTTGCGGCGAAATCATTTTGCCGGTGACCGCCCCCGACGAATTCGTGGCCGCGAGCAACACGGGATTCAATCCCAGCTGGTGAGCGGCCGCAACCTGTAAGTTGCCGAAGAGGAGATTGCTTGCGGTATCGCTACCGCTCAGGAAGCAGGCTGTCCACCCGAGGAATCCGCTGACCAAAGGGAACAGCCATCCGAGCCGCGCCAGCGCGGCGCCCAGGGTATAGGCCATTCCCGAGTAGTTATAGAGGTACGCAAGCGCGACAATCAGAGCAACCGTCAAAGAGGGTAACCTCAATTGCCGAAGAGTGGTGATCCCAGAGCGCAGTACGGCGGCAGCCCTGGTCCGGAAAACGAGCGCCGTAAGGAAGGTGGCGGTGAGCGCCGCAGTCCCTGCCGCCAGCGGCTGGAAGATGTAGACGGCGGCGTACTGTTTCCCATAGAGGCTGATGAAAACAGCGTTGTGAAGATGGGGAACCGGCAGTGCAATTTGCCCCTCCTGCAGGACCTTGAAGTAGGACCACACGATCATGACCGCCGAAAGCAACACCCATGGCGCCCATGCCTCGATGGCTTGTTTAGTTGTGAGGCCTCGCGAGCCCGGTGATTCGCGATCTGTTGGTTGGCTGCTGCCCGGTACGACAGCATCCGCGACGCGGGGCTTCCAGAGTCGCAGGAACAGCGACAGCGCGGCGATCGACACGAGCGCCGCGAGGATATCCGCCGCGTACGGGCCCCAGAAGTTCGAAACGGCGAACTGCGTGAAGGCGAAAGTCGCACCTGCCACAAGCGCTGCCGGCCAAACGTCATGCAATCCTTTCCTTTTAGCCACGACCCACACCAAATAGGCGGGCAAAACAAAAGCGAGAAAGGGCACCTGGCGTCCGGCCATGGACGAAAGCTTGGCGAGGCTGAGTCCGGTAACGCCGGCGAGCGCGACGATCGGAATACCCAGCCCGCCGAATGCCACCGGGGCGGTATTGGCGATAAGGCAGACGGTGACGGCCTCGCGGGCGCTGAAACCGAGCCCCAGAAGCAGGTATGCGGCGATGGCGACAGGCGCACCAAATCCGGCCGTACCCTCGAGGAGCGCTCCGAAACAGAAGGCCACCAGGATGACTTGAATTCGCGGGTCGCCCGAGGCGTGCTCGGCAATCCACCGGCGAAGGAGATCGAACTTGCCTGTTGCCACCGAGAGGTTGTAGAGCCACAGCGCGGCAAAGACGATCCACATGATCGGCCATAAGCCGTACACAAAGCCGAACGCGGCGCTCAGGAGAATAAGAAGCCCGGGCATGCGCCAAACGATCAATGCGAGTAATCCAGCGGCGAGTAATCCCCACGCCGCAGAGATTACGCCCGACTTGCGCAAGAATCCCATGAGGACGAGCAGCACGACCATGGGAAGCGCCGCCACCACGGCCGACAACGCCATGGAATGAAGAGGGTCAACGGGCTGGGGCCAGGGAATCATTGATGATAAGAAGCCTGCAAGCGAGAGCGGAATGGCGAGTTCCAGCCTATTCCAGCGCCAAGTAGTCGCTCCGCTCCGCCTCCGTAAACCCGACCAGCTCAGGCTCGATGCTGATGCTCATTCCTGTCTGTTGATAGATCGTCTGGCGGACGTGTTTCGCGAGACGCAGCACGTCATCTGCCGTTGCTCCACCTTCATTGAGCAACACCAAAGGCTGTGTCGCGTTAACGCGAGCTCTTCCGATTTCGAAACCTTTGAGTCCGCAGATATCCATCAACAGGGCTGTCGGTACATTGATCTCGTCTGCTCCGGCCGCGCGGCGGACGGTTCCCTGTAGCCGCGCCAACACTTCCGGGCCGAAGTTACGGCGCACATGATTCTCAAGCCGCGCGAACTCCATAGAGCTCACCGTGAGGTTCTTGAAGAACGAGCCGGCGTTCCCGCCCTTTTCTTCACGAGGAAAGGGAAACTTCCGGTCCCGAATAGCGATGATGGCCTCGCGGATTTCCCGCTGAGCCGGCCGGGTGGTGCTGCGGCTCGAGAAGTAGTTCTGCACGTCGGCATAGCGCAAGTTCGGCCGATACGACTTGGCAAGTGCCAGCGTGATGCTGAAGATGAAGAAACGGCCTTTGGCCGTTGTGTTGAAGATGCTCTTTCGATACCCAAGCTGGCACTCCTCGGCGGTGAACGCTCTTAGCTCTGCGGTTTTAAGATCCGCGACCTCAGCGTTGACGAGCACGTCGCTGAGCTGCTGGCCATAGGCGCCGATATTTTGTACCAGGGCAGCGCCTGCCTGCCCGGGGATGTGGGACAGGTTCTCGATTCCCCACCAGCCGTGCTCGACGGTGTACGCGACAACGCGGTCCCAGACTTCGGCGGCACTGCAGCGCAGCGCGGCGGTGCTACCTTCCTCGCCGACGAGGGTGAGACCTTCTTGGACCGGATGTAGAACCAAGCCCGGGAAGCCGCGGTCGCTGACCAGAATGTTACTTCCGCCTCCGATGACAAAGATCGGAAGCTGCCGGGTTCGCGCGAAATCAAGTGCCGGCGTCAGCTCCTCGAGGCTGCGGATATTAGCGAAGTAGCGCGCGGGGCCGCCAATCTTGAACGTCGTATAGGGCTTCAGCAGTTCATCCTGTCGAACCTCGAAGGTTTCCCAGGATGGACGTGAGGTCATAGGGTGGATTGTAGCAGGCGCGGCAAGGATTGTAGGCGTTTGGCGCTCAGTGGACGCGGCGCTCGCGGCCCGCCCAGTATTTCTCGCGCAAAACCTTCTTCAGGATTTTTCCCGTCCCGCCCTTCGGAAGGCTCTCGACGAACTCGACGGACTTGGGCACCTTAAAGCCGCCGAGATGCCGGCGGCAATGGTCAAGAATCTCCGCTTCGCTGGCGCGCTGGCCCTCGCGAGAAGTGATCATCGCCTTGGCGACTTCGCCCCACGTGTCGTCGGGAACGGCGATCACGGCGCATTCGAGCACGGCGGGGTGCTCGTAGAGAACCCGCTCGATTTCGGCGGTCGCGATGTTCTCCCCACCGCTCAGAATCATGTCCTTGACGCGGTCGACAATGAGAATGTAACCCTCATCGTCGAGGGTGGCGAGGTCCCCGGTCGAAAACCAATCGTCGCGGATGACCCGCGCCGTCTCCTCGGGTTGTTTCCAGTAGCCCGCCATCACCACGTCACCGCGCACCACGACTTCCCCTACTTCGCGGCCATCCGGCTTCACGTCGTTTCCCTTTGAATCGACGACTCGCACTTCTGATCCGGCGAACGCGCAGCCCGCCGTCGCCTTGCGGCGCAGCTTGACTGCGTCGGTCTCCGCTCCCAGGTGCGACTTGAGCCTGGCGAGCGTAATGACGGGCGAGGTTTCGGTCAGACCATAGCCCCCCATCGCGACGCAGCCGGGAACCTTTTGTTCCACCTGACGGATAAGAGCTGTGCTCGTCGGAGCGCCGCCCATCATCACCTCTTTGACGCTCGAAAGGTCGAACTGGCTGAACGCCGGATGGTTGATGAGTGCGATGACCATGGTGGGCACCATGTGCAGCCGTGTGACCCGCTCGCGCGCCACCAGTTCGAGAACCGTCTGGGGATCGAACTTCTTGATCATCACGTGCCGTCCGCCGGTGAGCGTCAGGATGTGCGGCGCTCCCCAGCTATTGACGTGGAAAAGCGGCACGGTATAGATGTGAACTTCGTCGTCGCCGCCGCGCAATCCCAACGCCGTGTAGAACGCATGAAGATAGAGGTTTCGGTGGGTGAGCATCACACCTTTGGGGTGAGCGGTGGTGCCGCTGGTGTAGAAAAGTTCAGCCACGGAGTTTTCATCGATGCCGCGATAGTCGATTTCCCGCGGTGCGGCCGAGGCCAGGAGCGCGTCGTAGAAGTGGGGATGCGCCCACGCCGGTTTGGTATCGCGCAATGCGATGTAGTGCTCGACGCTTCCAACCTTCGGCCGCAATCCCTCCACCAGCGGAATGAACTCCGGGTCGAAAAAAAGAATCCGCGGCGCCGAGTCATTGAGGATATAGGCGAGTTCCTCGGGGCTCAGCCGGATGTTTAATGCCAGAAGGATGGCGCCGATTTGCGGTACGGCGTAGTAGGCCTCGAGGAGGCGATGGCAGTTGAAACTGAGATAGGCCACACGGTCGCCGGGTTTCATCCCCAGAGCAAGCAAAGCGTCAGAGAGGCGGTCGCACCGCTCGTTGAACTCGCGATAAGTGAACCGAGAACCTTCACACACCACGCCAATCTTGCCCGCGAAGAGCTGCACGGCGTGACGTTTCAAGCGTACGGGAGTCAGCGGAAGAATCATAGGGCTACCTGGGCGCTTCTCCTTACCACTGGCGCTTCTCGACACGGGGGCGCTCCGCGCGGCTCATCCCCTTGCGGTCGATTGCGGGGTGGCGGAGTCCGCGAAGCTCTCCGATGTGCTCGCAAACCTTCAGTACCGCGTCTCGGATGTCGTCGGTGTCTCTCCGGCTGCCGAGGAAGATGTGGTGCGGCAGCCAAACGGACTCTTCGTAAGCCGCGCGCTCGGAAACCGGACAGCGCTTCTCGCTCCGCAAGTCAAGCGGACGCTCACGTCCCCAGCTCAGAGCAGGGAAGTCATCGGGGTTCACGGGGAACAAGGCGCTGCGATAGACCGGCTCGTAGAACAATCCGTCGCAGGGTATACCTTCCATCTCCAGCGCTCCAAGAAAGGCGGCACGCGGAACGCCGTCGAAATGTTCCGATAGATACTTGAAGACGTACTGATACGCAGCGACGACTTTCTGGCGGGAATCACGCTTCAGAAACCCAAGACCGTGCGTAGCGCGGATTCGTTTTTCGAAGTGCTCCATGTTGGCCTGCCGGACTTTGCTCTGCCGCGGCAGTCGCCGGAGTTGCTGCTCGAGGATTGCCGCCTGAAACTCGGTGATCCGGTAGTTGAAGCCGATCAGGCGGTGACGAAATCGATCCGTGACGCTGGCGCGGCCGCAATTGACGTAGGACTGGGCGCGCTCGTAGTACTCCAAGTTGCTGGTGATCACCGCGCCGCCCTCGCCCGCTGTCATCAGCTTGCTGGATTGAAAGCTGAAACAGCCCATGTCCCCAATTGCGCCTACGCCCTTTGACCGCCACTTGCCGCCATGGGCGTGGGCACAATCCTCGATGACCAAGACGTTATGCTGCCGGGCGATGCGGGAGATCTCGTCCATGTCCGCGAATCGCATGGCGAGATGCACAGGCAGGATCGCCCGAGTCCTGGGCGTCAGCGCGGGCTCGATCTGCTTGGCATCGATGCAGTAGGTGTCGGGATCAATGTCCACAAACACCGGAACTGCATTGAGCAGCAGGATTGGCCCAACCGTCCCTTCCCAGGTGTACGCTGGAACGATGACCTCATCGCCCGGCCGGATGCCCACCGCTTTGAGCGCGGTCTCGATGGCCACCGTGCCGCTCGCGACCGCCACGCCGTACTTCGCGCCATGGAATCGCGCCAATCGCTGCGCAAACGAGTCGGCAAAATGATTCGGGAAGGGATACCCACCCCAGTTGCGGCTGGCCAGCACAGCGCGGAGGGCGCGAACTTCATCCTGCGTGTAGGCAGGCCAGGGCGCAAACGGCTTGCGGCGAACCGGCTTGCCTCCGGTGATGGCGAGTTTGCCCATCGGTGAATGCCCGAGCCAGGATCCTCTCCGCGGACGGCTTGTCGTGCTCCTCGGCTTGCGGAAGCCCGGCAATCTAACGTCGACCTGTGACACGCGCGACATTGGAGTACGCAGACTCGCCGGCGTTATTGACCGCCCGAACACGATAGGATACCTCGCTTAGTGCGGCGCCCGAGTCGGTGTAGGTCGTGCTCAGTGCGCCAAGCGTCGCAATCTTCTGCCATGCAGAGGAAGCGCCGAGGCGCCGCTCGACCACGACGCCGGTGATGACCCCTCCGTGCAACTCCCAAGAGAGCCGGGCGCTTGTACCGGCAGCGGACGCGTTGAGAGAGCTCGGAGTTTCAGGCAACACTGCCCAGTCAAAATAGCTCTCGTCCGCGATCGCCATGACGCTGTCGCGAACGGGCACGGCCTCGAGCACCTCATGGGTCCCGCGTTTCCATTCGAGCGTGGAGATCGCGCCCGACACAACGTCAATCAGCACCGGATGCTCGATGCCGCTATTCTTGAGGACCAAGGTAGCGGTGAGCGGGGGGAACACGTTGCCGGGCAAGCTGTGGGCTGCGAGCCAATAGGCGATAATCGCCTTGCCAGAAGCAGCGCGAAAACCGTAAGCCAGGAACTGGGTGCGAGTCTGACGACGGAGCGCCGGGATCTCGGAGCCGGTAATCTCGATGGATGGGTCACGCTGGGTGTCGGAGAAAAGAGCGTTGGTGTTCTGGAGCGAGTAATAAACGGGCCGCGGTGTGAAGTCGTCGGGGAGGTACCGCAGGCCGTGGATCAAGCCGAAGTCGTCGTACTCGTTGCCGTCGGTCCCGGAGGTCAGCAGCCAGACGAAAGTGCGGACTCCCGCCGCCCAGTTGTAGAGCAGCCCGCGGGGGATGTATTTCGCCTGTACCGACTCATCGGAGCCTCTCCAGGACGGGATAGAATTGAACTCGTCGTCCCAGTACTCAATGTTCGACCTGATCCCGGGATAGTGGCTCACAAAATCGCGCAGCTTTGCCGGAGACTCGGCGCCGTACGCTCCGTAGTCCATGGATTCGGGGTTCAAATTCTGGCCGTAGCCAGGATAGGTGTGGTAGGCGTAGATGTCGATTTCGGAAGCGCACTGGCAAGTTTCGAGCGCTCGACGGGTGAAGTCCCGCGATGGATCAGCCTGTCCGCCGTAGATTACCTTGGCCGTCGGGTCTGCCTCGTGGACGGCGGGCGCAAAGGCCTTCAGCAAGCGGCCGTATTCCTCCGGGTTACCCCATGGGTTCCAATAGCCGATGTCCTGTTCGTTCCACAGCGCGTAGTAGTGGATGCGTCCGCGAAAGTGGTTGACCGTCCACGTCACATACTTGATGAAGGCGTCGATCTGTGCGGGTGTCTTGGGAGGCCAGAAAATCGAGAACAGGCTGCGATCGTCGTTGTGGAACGATCCGGTCGCTGGGGTGATCGAGTCGGGTAACCGGCCGGCAGGTGAGGTGTACATCGGGTTGCCGTACAGAAGCTGCACCTGCACGTTGACGCCGTTGTCGACGAGCGAATTCACGTAGTCATCCACTTCGGGTGAAATGGCGTAGACGCCGCGCTTCTGTTCGACCCAATCCCAACTCGTGGGCTCCGAGCTGTTCTCATACTGCCCGATCCTGATCCAGCTCACGCCGGCATCAAACATGCGCGTCCACCACCAGCGATTCCAGGGTAGATAAGGATCGCGAGGAAGATCCGAGTTGATACCGAAGCCGCTGTGGATCTGGAAAGAGCGCTTGGGCGGAACGTGGTCGGGCACGTGGTGGCGCTCCGAACCGGCGAGGGGACGGTTGAGACTCGGCCAACCCATGACGATGAGGACCGCGGCGAGAAGCGCCGGGCCGCCGGCCGTCGAGCGCGACAGACGATGCATGAGTCCTCCGTGATTCCTGGTAAGGGCGGGATTGTAACTCGCTGCGTCGCTCGAAACAAAACTTCTTTGTGCCCTCGGCGGGTCGCAATCAGGCGGCGGACGAACCACCTCTGACAATCGCTGCTTCATCGTCGCGCGGCGCGCAGGTCGCCCACGATGAACCAGTACGAAAGCAATCCGACAAGCAGCAGCGCCGGGCCGAGCGCGAATCCCGGCGTATACGACCCCGTGCGTGCGATGAGGAATCCGGTTGCCAGAGGAGCAAGGATGCCGGCGATGTTGCCTGCAAAATTCTCGGCCCCGGTCCAGATTCCTACGCGATCCACGGGCGCGCAGCACTGAAGAATAACAATCAGATTCCCGGTGGCCAGACCTACCAGCGATCCTCCGATGACGAGCGCGACGGCGGCTTTCGCGCTCGCAACCCGCATGGCCGGCAGCAGGCACAGACCCGTTGTGAACGCCAGTGTCACGATGCCCTTGCGGGTGCGTGTCTCGTTCCATCCCGCCTTGATGAGCCGGTCGGCAATCCAGCCCCCGATGGGTTCACTGATGCCGAAGACGAAGAAAGGCAGGGCGGTGTAGATGCCGGCGCGCAGCACGGTGAGGTGGCGGACGTTCACCAGATAGTCGGGCAGCCAGGTTACAAGCACGTACCAGTAGTAGTCGAAGCAGAAAAATCCCAGGCAGATGCCGACCAGATTCCGGTTGAGCGACCATCGCCGCTGAGGGCCCGCCGCGGGTGTCGGTTCAACGCGTGCCGGCGTGGGTGGTCCCCCGGCGCTCGCTTGGCGCGAACTGCTCGCCAGCCGGCGCGGACTCACCAGCAGCCAGGGGATCAGCCATAGCAGCGCCGCGAAGCCCACGAGCGCAAAGGTTGAGCGCCAACCGTAATTGATGAGCAGCCACGGTATCAGGAGGCCTTCGAGGACCAGCCCCGTGCGCGTTCCAAAGTCGAAGAGTCCGCACGGCAGCCCGCGTTCCTCGCTGCGAAACAGCAGGGTGACGATCTTCGTCCCACCGGGAAGGTAGATGGACTCGCCAACTCCCAGCAGCACACGGAACGCAATCAGCATCGCCAAGCTTCCGGCGATTCCCGTCAGGCCTTGCGCCAACGACCAAACGGCGAACGCCGCCGCATAGAGCCAGCGCAGATTGAAGCGATCGGCGCACCACCCGATCGGAATCTGCATGGTGGCATACGACCAGAAAAACGCCGACAGCAGGATGCCTTTGGTCTCCGGGCCGAGATGCAGATCGCGGCCGATCAGAGGCAGGGCCATGGAGATCGTGGCACGATCGAGGTAATTGATGAGGGACGCCGTGAAGAGCAATCCGACCACCGCCCAGCGGCGGGCGTTCGTCACTCCGAGCACGGCGCCGGCCCGCTCGGCGCCGACCACGGCTTGGCCTCCCGGATTCATTTTGACTCCAAGGGAATCTCGACCGGCCCGACACGGGGAATCAATAGCTGCACGACGCCGATCGCCAGCGGGTGCATAACACTGGCGATGATGAACAACGGCACGTAGGTATGGAACCACTGAAGCACGTAACCTGCCACCCGCGCGATGATCCAGCCACCCACGGCGCCTGCGAATCCGCCGATCCCCACCACCGTCGCCACATCGCGCTTGGGAAAGAGGTCGGAGGCAAGCGTGAAAACATTGGCTGACCAGCCCTGATGGGCCGACGTTGCGACGGCGATGAACACGATTGCGGTCACCGGGCTCCCGGAGTACACCGCCACGAGGCCTGCCGGCATCAGCGCGGCCGCGATCGCCATGGCCGTCTTGCGCGCCGCGTTGAGCGACCAGCCTCGTCTCATCAACCACCCTGAGAGCCATCCGCCGGCGACACTTCCGACCAGCGCGGCGAGGAAAGGAATCTGGCCGTATTTCACCATCATCCTCATCGAGAGTCCGCGGCCCTGGGTCAGGTACTTGGGCAGCCAGAAGAGGTAGAACCACCAGATAGGATCGGTCATGAACTTGGCGAGCGTAAAGCCCCACGCCTGCCGCAGCCTGAGGAGTCTGGTCCAGGGGATGCGCGGGCGGGCTTCGTCCTCGTCAGCCGCCTCGTGCTCCTCGACCGCCGCTCGCTCGGCGGGCGTGATCCACGGGTGTCGCGCCGGCAGCCGGTAGATTGCCAGCCACAGGACCACGCAGACCACCCCAAGGACTCCCGTGCCGATGAAAGCTGCCTGCCAGCCCCAACGCACGAACAACCAGCCGACGACGGGGTAGGCGACCACCGCGCCGATGTTGGTGCCGGCGTTGAAAATGCCGGTGGCGAGGGCTCGCTCCCGCTTCGGGAACCATTCGGCGACGGCCTTGATCGAGGCGGGGAAGTTGCCGGCTTCGCCCGCGCCCAGCATGAACCGTGCCAGACGAAATGACGCGGCACTCCGCGCCAAGGCGTGTGCCGCGGCGGCGACCGACCACCATGCCATGGCGATCGTATAGCCGAGACGCGTCCCGAGCCAGTCGATGGCGCCGCCCGAGACCAGCATCATGATGGCATAAGCGGCTTGGAATGCCGCCACGATACGCCCGTAGTCCGACTCCGACCAGTTGAAGGTCGACTGGAGGTGCGGCGAGAGGATCGCAATGGTTCCGCGGTCTATGTAGTTGACGGTCGAGCCGAGGAAAAGGAGCGCACAGATGTACCAGCGGAGATGGCGCAGGGTGAAGCGACCCGGCTCCTGAGGCGTCTTCTTTGAGGTCGACGGCATTAAGGGTCCGTGCTTCCCCTTGCCTGGTTATTCGCTCTGGGCCACAAGCGGCAGGACGTGTCCGCCTTGTTGCAGCACGACTACTTGACTTTGGCGTCCCGCGACGTCGAATGCCAGCTCGATCGCCTCCTCGGGCGATGCCGCCGAGCGGAACCCGAGCTGACGCTGAACCGCAGCGCCGATTCCCGGCGACACCATGATGCCCTGGGCGCGATCGCGGATGACGCGGCCGACGTGGACGAGGTGCGCAGCGGCGACAAGGTCGGTGATCTCCCTCCGTTCGACCATCGCCTTGACCTCGGCGTACCCGTGATAGCCGAGCCGCTCGACCTCGGGATGCTCATCGCTGACGCCGTGCGGGCAAGGCGTCAACAGCACGACGACTCCGCCCGGGCGGACGGCGAGCTCCGCGGCGTATATCCCTTTCGCAGCCTGCCACAGGTCGTAGTCCGCGGGATAGGACTCGGCGACCACGATGTCGGCGAGCGCGGGTTGTTCGGCTCCATAAACGGCGCGGGAGAGGAGTGCACCCTCGCGGTGCGCCGCGACCGGATCGCCTGCCACTACGTGCAGCACGCACGCGCGGCCATCCATGACCACATTCACGATGAACCGCAATCCGGCGCGGCGCGCGATCTCTTCCACTTCTTTCCGCACGGGATTTTCGGCAATCCCCAGAATCTCGGCGCCCGGGTAAAGAGCGCTCATCCAGTGCGTATAACCCGTGACCGCGGCGCCTGACACGCCCGGCTGGACGATCGTCGAGCCGCCCGTGAATCCCATCACGCGATGCGGCACGATCTGGCCGATGCCCATCACCAGGTCCGATTCGCCCAGGAAACGATGGATTCTCACCGGCGTTCCGTCGCGCGTCGTCCCGATCTCGCGCAGGTTCTGTTCATCGCGCCAGTGATGGATCACGACTGGGTAATGCTTCGGAACGTCCGCGCCGAGTTTCCTTTCGACCTCCTGGGGATTCATGCGGGTGTGAGTCCCCGCCGCAATCAGAACCCTGATGTTCTCGCGCCTTACGCCGCTTCCCTCGAGCCGCCGTAGAACTGACGGAAGTATTTCGCTAGCAGGTGTCTGGCGCGTGATGTCGTCGGCCAGAATGAGGACGCGCGAGCTGGGCGAAGCCAGCGCTTCGAGCGTCGGCGAAGCGACAGGATGATCCAGCGCTTCGTCGACGAGGTCAGCCACTGGTCGCGACGGCTCCAAGACCCGCGGGGCGAGACAAGCCATCAGGTTGGTGTCAGGAATTGCGAGCGGGGGAACGTCCGGATATGAGAAGGAGACGCGCGTGACCTTCGGATGCCCCGGTTGGCTTTGGCTGGTCATCGTGAGGAAGAGGACGGTTTCGCGGCATCGGCCGGCGATCCGCCTTCGTGCGTGCCAAAACGAATCTCCATTGGGGTGTTCTTGGCGAAGACCACGTCGTTGCCGCGTGCCGCGATATGGGTGTAAACCGACCAGCCCGCGCCGTAGAAGGCGAAGCACGCGCTCACGGGGCGATAGTGAGCCACCAGACCGACCACGCTTCCCACCAAGCCAAGTCCCGCCGCTCCGCGGATAGCTCCGCCGGCGACGTCCGGACCTTGCGGGCCAAGCCCCTCCTCGATGCGCCGGTGGTTGTGAGGATCGAGTCCGTCAAGAGAAGAGGTCGCGAGCAGTACATCGATGGCGGGCGCGATGTACTTGGTCTTGGGGGTGACGGCGTGGGCCCCGCCCTCGGAGTCAAGCTGGAGATGCGCTCCCGAAGCAGCGTCGACGCCCTGGAGGCTCGCTTCAACCTGGCGAGGCGCGGCCGAGGGCATATCGATCTGGCGGAACATGAAGCGCAATTGCCCGTTACGCCCCATGCGGCGCGCCGGCACCGCCAGCGTCACGAAGCCTTCGAGATGCGCGCCCTCGGGAAGAATCAGGTGATGATCGGGAGAAAACACTGGCTCCGAAACCACGGCCTGAACCGCCGCGCCCTTGTGATCGGTCGCGGAGGTCAAGGCCGTCATCAGCCGGACGTGGACCATGCTTCCCGGCGGAATCTCCCCGCCCAGATGGTCGAACTCGCTCGGAACCGGGTTCTCCGTTCCCATCTCGAGCGGCGCCTTCAGTTCGGCGGTAAATCGGGTTCCGGCTGGCAGTGACGGGCGGTGGTACGGCAGTTCGGCGGACAGCGCGGCCTCCACCCGTTTCATTTTCCCCGGCGCCTTGGCTTCCTCAATCGCCTGTTGCTCGCGATCCTTGACCTCCTGGCGAGCCTGGTCGATTGTTTGCCCGACGCGACCCTTTTTCTTTTTGTCCTTTTCACCTGCCGCGAGATGAACCACGTTGAGCGTACCTTGCGACACCAGAGTCTGCAAGGGAATCCGCGTGCCGTCTTTCAGGACCAACGTGTCGAAATCGATGTGCGCCTTGCGAATGGGTGAGAAGTTGCCGTTGGCCATGGCCAGCGCCCGCCGCTTGCGCGAGGCGTTCTCCACTTGAGTCACATGTCCCAACACTTCGCTGCCGGCGGGAATGACCAGATGATCGAACACATAGATGGGCTCGACGACGCGGCCCTCGACCGCGATTCCCGCTCGCTTGACAGGCAGGGTTTGGGTCAGCGCTACCTCGAGTGGCACTCCCTTTTGCACAGTGAGCGGGATAGTCGTGGTCGTCGTGGGCGGGTTTTCAGCGCCGCTGACGCCCGAGCCAAGAGAGAAGGCAATCAGGACTACGCCGAGGCCTCGTGCCATGATCTTCATGCGAGTCCTCCTATCGCCGGGGCCGGCGGCGAAAAAGCTGTGTACTTTTTGTCCCCCAGGGAGTTCATCATACCAGATATCGCCGCGTGCGAGAGATCCTCGTCATCAACGGCCGCTTGGACTGCTCGGCTGGTTCTTGACCCAGGCATGCCGTGGATCGTCAGCCCAGGCGCCGTACCGGCGCTCTTCACCGGCAAGCACCCACGTGTAGTGCAGGGCGTAGCCGGGCGCCGCGACCACCGGATGGTAGCCCTTGGGCAGAAGCACCGTATCGCCGTCTTCGACCACAAACACGGTCGAGAATCCCTCGGGATCGTCAGGCGCCGTGTAGGTCCAGATGAAACCATAGCCTTGTGCCGGCTTGATGCGAAAGAAATAAACCTCTTCGAGCACCGCCTCCTGAGGCGGGCGGGAGCGATCGTGCTTGTGAGGCGGATAACTCGACCAGTTGCCAGGCGGATTCAGCGTCTCACCGGCGAGCAGGCGCTCGGCGCGAGTGTTCTGATCGAGCGCAGAATAGACAGTGCGCTGCCAGTTGTCGCGCCCGACGTGATTCTCGGCGACGGCTGCTCCCGCGAGCAGCGCCGGCGACGCACCAGTCGAAGTCGACGGGGCAGAGAAGATGCCGATGTCGACGCTCTGGGACTCGGCCGCGATCTCGTAGCGCGATTGCGGCGGAACGTAAATCATTACTGGAGGCCCCGAAAACACGTCGGCACGGCCACCTGCTTTGGCGAACGTCTGGCGCTGTCCGCCGGCGCGTTCGACGGTGACTGACGCAGTCCCACTAAACACATCGAGAACGGATTCGCGCGAGCCGGTCGCGCCCGGGTGCCTTTCTCCTTCGCCGAGCCGCAGACGGGCGAAATCGAGGAAGCGCATCGTTCCGGGGGAGATGATTTCCTGCAACTTGCCGTTCGAACGAGCTTTGATATGCCGTTGCATAAGAACTCCATGAGGTTGAAGTGAATTCAAGTCGATTATACGTCTCACAGCGTCAGGCCGAAAGGCGCCAATTCTGCGGGGGCTGCTCGCCTCGTTGGGCCGCCAGTCGCCGCAGGCGTGTGAGCGACTGAATGCGATCAGTCAGGGAAGGTGAACCGGAGTTCGCGTCCCATCTCAAAGACGGGCTTCTTGCGGCGGCGGATGAGCGCGGCGTGTTCGGAAAGGGCGGTGACGAGGATGGGCATGGCGATCGTCGAGTCGCAGTGCACGTCGACCATGCTCGCGTCGTGGGCAATCTTGCCCCAGCTTTGTGATTCGGCGAACGTGCAGCCGGAGAGTCCTCCCCAGTGCGGCGCGTCGGTGACGACTTGCACGGCGTACTTGTGTCCGTTGTGCGACTGGCGGGTGAAGGCGGCCGTGACCTCCGTCTGATTGACGAAGTTCTTGGGCGTCCCGCCGCCGAAGTAGATTACGGCGCTGGCGGGCGAGTCAGCCGCGAGCTTGGCGGTCTCGAGCACGTCGCCGATCACGTCGAACGTCAGCTTGTTCTTTCCCAAGAAGCGATTCTCCGCGATGCCGATCCCGATTGAGGAATCGCCGATGGCGGGGCAGTAGAGCGGAACGCCGGCCTTGAACGCGGCAGTCACGATGCCGTCCTCTTTGGAGTGGCGGGCGATCTCTTTGCCCAGGAGGTTGAGGAACTCGCGCGTCGTGTAGGGACGCGAGTTGTCGAGCGTGGAAGCGAAGTGGCCTACCATGGCGTCCGCCTCGCGGAACTCTTCCTCGTCAGCGAGCGTGTCGTACATGCGGTCGATCAGGTTCTGCTGCAAGAGGACGTCGTCGGTCTCGGGCGAGCACTGATAGTGATACCGGCCGAGCGTCTCGTGGATGTCATGAAAGAAGTTGGCGCCCGTCGAGGTCAGGCAATCGATCAGCCGGTTCTTGATCATGTAGACGACGAGGCGCCGCATGCCGGCCGGAACCATCGCGCCCGACATCCCCATCAGGATCATGACGCGGTCGCCGAGCATCTTCCGCCAGATCTGATAGGCGATGGCAAGCGTGCGTCCCTGAAACGACACGCCGGTCATTTTGTCGAGAAGTGCGGCGACGTTCTTGTGGCGGTCGATTTCGAGCGGGCGGGTTGGAGTCGAAAGGAGATCTTGTTTGTGCGGCTTCTTCTGTTTGGGCATTGCCTCTCAGCTACTCGTCGACACCCAATAGAATCGCGGCGGCGAGCACGGTGGTCCATAGGCCTCGCTTGTCGCCGATGGCGGACTGGGTGATGTTCAGAGTGCGAACAATCTTGTTCGAGATCCGGTAGATCTCTTTCTTCTCATCCCAGCTCTGGTCCGAATCAAACTCCACACCGATGGTGGTCGCGAGCATTTCCGCCGCCAGCTCCTCGGCATACTCGCCGGCCTGATGCTCGGTTTCGCCGAAGGAGTGATGCTCGGAGAGGTAGCCGAAAGTGTTGCGGTCGGCGGGCATTGCGACGCCTACCGACGCCGCGATCAGGCGATGCGGCTCGCGCGTCGAGTTCTCGCTCATCACCACGAAGGTCACTTGGCCGGGTTCAAGTTCTTTACTTCCTTTTTCGCGCGACAGCATCTTGCAGCGCGGCGGAAAGATGCTCGAGACGCGCACCAGATTGCAGGCGGCGATGCCCGCCGAACGCAACGCGAGCTCGAAACTCGTCAGTTTCTCACGATGCTTCCCGACACCTTTGGTCAGGAACATTCTTTTCGGAACAAACATGATCTAGATCCGCACCCGCCGCGGCTAAATATCCGCAGGATCGAGAGTTGCGCGCCGTATCTGCTGCCGCACGACGGCAACGTCACGCAGCGATGAAGAGCGGTAAACGTACCAAGAGACCCCCAAGGTGTCAACGACAAATTCTCGGGATTATTTACTTGACACCGGCTGATTTTTATGAGACAGTAGGGGGTGTGAGACAGGGAATTGCCAATCAGGACTTGCGCGGCTTTCGCTTGGGTTTCGCTTCGAGTTCAGCCCTGATTTTATCGAGCGCTTCCTTCGGGAATAGGTGCTCTGCGAGTTCCTTGTCCTTGAGCTTGTGAACGTCTTTGGGGAGATACTTCATGGACACCAATCTAATTAAACTCTTTGAGAAATTCAACAGCGAAGATCGGTGCCGCGAGTACCTGGAATTGCTTCGCTGGCCCAATGGGGTCTGTTGCGTCCGGTGTGGCGACACTTCCGTGTGGAAGCTCGCCAAGCGCCACCAGTACGAGTGCAATGGATGCGGCTACCAGTTCTCTGCAACTGCTGGCACGGTGTTCCATGACTCCCACCTGCCGCTCTGGAAATGGTTCCTTGCGGCCTACCTGATTTGCGAATCGAAAAAGGGCATGTCGGCCAATCAGGTGAAGCGGACGCTCGGCATTTCTTACAAGACCGCGTGGTATCTCTGCCATCGGATTCGGGAAGCGATGCGGATTGAACCAACAGAAAAGCTCAAGGGGACGGTCGAGGCTGACGAAACCTTTGTCGGCGGGCGCTATGACAAGCGCCGAAAGCGTGGGCCAAACGAAAAGCCTTGCGTGGTCGGCGTAATCGAGCGCGGCGGTGAAGTGCGAGCCGAGAAGATTCAATCACGCGGAGCGCGGGCGATTGCCACCTTTGTGCGCGAGAGCGTAGAGCCGGGATCGAAGCTCATGACCGATGATTACGCCGGATACCACAAAGTCGGGAAGGAATACGACCACTCGGTCATCGAACACTCGAAACTGCAATACGTGGTCGGCCTGACGCACACCAATTCAATCGAGAACTTCTGGTCACTGTTCAAGCGCGGACTGGTCGGCCAGTTTCACCGTGTCTCAGAGAAGCACCTTGACCGCTACTTGGATGAGTTCACGTATCGGTTCAACGGACGCGACGATGAACAGCTATTCCAGCACACGATGCGGAACCTCGTAAACGGAAAAACGCTGACGTTTGAGAAGCTGACCAAGACGGCCTAAAAGTGGGGAAGCACATGAATGAGAATGAACACAGGCTCATGGTGTTTATGTTCGCCAAGCAAATGACGGTCATCACTTCGCTTATCGAGATACTGAAGTCTCGCGCAGTGTTGAGCGACGACGACCTGAAACCCTTCCAAGCTTTGGTTGTATCTCAGGAGAAGTCAAGCCATGAGATTCTAGATTCAGTAATCGGGCAGTACACAGAGTTCGCATCATTGCTCGGCCTGCGGGGGAGTTTGCCCCACGTACAAAAGCCCTAAAATTGTACGCCTTGAGAATATCTGCCTGTGAGCATTGCATCGGGCACACTCCTTGGAATAAACATGCGTCAGTGTCGGTTCTGCATAAACCCTGCTAATAGTCGCGAACACATATGGTCAGACTGGATTCTTGAGAGACTCCGCAAAGGCGATAAGGCGATATCAGGCCACATCAGCGGGAAGGCAAAATACTGGCAAGGGCGGAAACCTGGGCTGCGCGTCCGGGGTGTATGCGAGACTTGCAATCTCGGATGGATGTCCAGATTGGAACATGTCAACTCTCCGTCTCTCGGTTGTCTCATGAGCGACCTAGCTTTGCCTGCCCTCAATCCCACCCAACAGACGAGCATCACACGTTGGGCCGTGATGAAAGCAATGACAATGGAATGTTCGACTGCAAAAAACAGAAAACTCTTTTACACGAGACACGAATGTGAGGCGTTGCATTTATCGTCTGCCATTCCTGCGAAAACTTTTGTGTGGCTTGCTCGATATTCTGGGCACCTCAACCTCACATTCATCGGCACCGATGTGTGGGATCAAGAACCCGAAAGACCTGAAGTACTTCATGGTTTTGTAAGCACCATTAGCTTCGGATATTTGGCGATGCAGGTCGTCACCTTCCACACCGTGCAGCGTCACGGCCCCATCATCGCGCCCAAGACCATTGCTCCTTGGGGCAAACTCTTGCTCCAAATTTGGCCTAATCCTAGAGCTTCCGCCTCGTGGCCTCCCGATTTGAGTTTTAGCGACACCGGGAGTTTTGGCCTTGGCGACCTCATTTGGCGATGGGCCGACAATCCGGCGCCTAATAGCCCGGAGTAAAATCGATTCCAATTTGGTTGCTTGCCTTTTCATTTCTTAGACATGTCCGGCGTCAAGTAAACAATCCCCCAAATTCTGTCGCCCGTCATTTTCGGCGAGATTGTCGACGAGTGACTAATCAGGACGGCAACAACTCGGGAGACGCTTGACTTGCAGCCGCCGCGCGGGATATGTTGGCTGGCCTGAGTTAATTCAGCCCTACATGTGGTTTGTCATCGCCACAAAGATTCTCCACGGGAGGTTTCATGAATCCGAAGGCTGTCCTTGAGTTTGCCGCTTCCAACAACGCCAAAATTGTCGATCTCCGCTTCACGGATCTGCCAGGACTGTGGCATCACGTTTCGTTTCCCATTCATGAGCTCGGAGAGAAATCGTTTGAGGACGGGTTCGGCATGGACGGCTCCAGCATCCGCGGATGGGCGGCGATCCACGAGAGCGACATGCTCCTGGTGCCCGATCCAGGCTGGATGATGATGGATCCTTTTACCGACACGCCGACGCTGGTGATGATCGGCGACATCATCGACCCGGTCACCAAGCAGCACTACCTGAAGGATCCGCGCCACATCGCGAAGAAAGCCGAGGCGTATCTCGCCTACACGGGGATCGGCGACACCGCTTATTTCGGCGCTGAGTCCGAGTTCTTCATCTTCGACAACATTCGCTTCGATCAGGCGCAGCAGCACGGGTACTACTTCATCGATGCCGAGGAAGGGCGTTGGAATTCGGGCCGCGAACGCGACAACCAGGGCTACCGCCCTCGCTACAAGGAAGGTTATTTCCCCGTCCCCCCGACTGACCATTATCAGGACTTGCGCAGCGAGATGGTCCTCACCATGGAGAAGGTGGGCCTGGAGATCGAGTGCCATCATCACGAGGTCGCCACGGGCGGGCAGTGCGAGATCGATCAGCGCTTCCAGCCGCTTGTGGTGTCTGCCGACCGCATGATGATCTACAAGTACATCGTGCGAAACGTCGCGCATCAGTACGGCAAGACGGTGACCTTCATGCCCAAACCCATCTACCAGGACAACGGTTCCGGCATGCATACTCACCAGAGTCTGTGGAAAGGCGGCAAGCCGCTGTTCGCGGGCGACAAGTACGCCGGGCTCAGCCAGACCGCGCTCTGGTATATCGGCGGACTCCTCAAGCATGCCCCGGCGATCGTAGCCTGGGCGGCTCCGACTACGAATTCCTACAAGCGGCTGGTTCCGGGATTCGAGGCGCCCGTGAACTTGGCTTACTCGCGGCGCAATCGCAGCGCTGCGGTGCGCATTCCCATGTATTCGGCGAGTCCGAAGGCGAAGCGCCTGGAGTTCCGTCCGCCCGACCCCTCGAGCAATCCCTACCTCGCCTTTGCGGCGATGATGATGGCCGGACTCGACGGTATCGAAAACAAGATTGACCCCGGCGAGCCGCTCGACAAGGACATCTATGACCTCGAGCCCGAGGAGTTGAAGAAGGTGCCGTCACTTCCAGGGTCGCTCGAGGAATCACTGCGCGCGCTCGAGAAGGATCACGACTTCCTGCTCAAGGGCGACGTGTTCAGCGAGGAGTTGGTTGAGACTTGGATCGATTACAAGATGCAGAACGAGGTCCAGGCGGTAGGAACGCGCCCGCATCCTTACGAGTTCGCGCTGTACTACGACATTTAGACCGCCGGCCGCAACCGCCAGACAGGAGGGATCTTCGGACCAGGGGTAGCCAGTTTCCCCTGGTCTTCTTGTTTGTGTCCTCCGAGTTGGCAGAGGCGCGGCAAGTCGCAGCGACCCATCAAGCCGCCCAAAGGTATAATCGGGAGCATGCGACCCGAGTTCTCAACGATCGATTTCCACGACGCTCACAAGGCCGAAGGGAATCTCGTACGCGTCGAGGAGAGTTTGACGCCGGAGCAAATGTCTCCTCTGGCTTCGCTGCTTGCCCAATCTCCTGACCCGGACGGCGCGCTCAACCTTCTCGATCGCTACGCCCACAGCGCTCCGCCGGAGGTGCTTGCAGAACTGGCGGGCGTTCCTTCGGCTCTGACTTATCTCGTGGCGGTCTTCGGGTACAGCGGTTATCTCGCCGAGACGTTTCTGGCTGAGCCCGCGCTTCCCCTTCAGTTCGCACGCGACCGGCACTTCGCGAAGCTCAAGTCCCGCGAAGACCTGATGCAGGACTACGCGCGTTTCGCGACCACCAGTCCTGACCACTGGCTGTCAGCGCAGCTCGCACGCTTCAAGCGGCGCAACTACCTGCGCATCGTGCTCAAGGATGTGCTGGGACTCTCGACGCTGGGCGAGACGACGCTCGAGTTGTCGGCTCTGGCAGACGTGATCCTCGCGAACGCGCTCATCTTTTGCGATCAGGAACTCGAAAAGCGCTATGGTCCGCCGCAATATCGCGACCCGCAGGGGCGCATCGCGCGCGCCGGGTTCGCCATCGTGTCGCTGGGAAAACTGGGAGGCAACGAACTCAATTACAGCTCCGATATTGATCTGCTCTTTCTCTATTCCCACGACGGGGAAACATCGGGCAGCACCGAGCGCGACTCCGCGATCGCCAACAAGGAGTACTTCGTCCGGCTGGCCCACGCCATCACCCGCACCATCACTCAGACGACTCCCCACGGCGAGGTGTTTCGCGTCGACCTGCGGCTGCGGCCGGAAGGCGAGCAGGGTGACCTGGCGATCTCCGTCCGCTCGGCGCTGGAGTACTACGAACATCGCGCCCGAGACTGGGAACTGCAGATGCTCATCAAGGCGCGGCATTCGGCGGGCGAACCACGTATCACGCGCGAGTTTCTGCGCGGCGTCGAGCCCTACGTCTATGGGTCGCCCACCGATTTCAGCGCCATTGAAAGCGTCCTGCTGGCGCGCGAGAGAATCTCGAAGAAACTGCGCGAGAGCCGGAGCGAGGCGATTGACGTCAAGCTGCACCGCGGGGGTATCCGCGACATCGAATTCCTCAGCCAGTGCCTCCAGCGGCTTTATGGCGGGACGGATCCCTGGGTCCGCGCGGGCGGAACGCTGCACGGGCTACGCAAGCTCAATGACAAGGGACTGCTCTCCGACCGCGACTACGCTGCGCTGACGACTTCCTATGAGCGACTGCGCCGCATCGAGCACCGAATTCAGCTTGATATGGGTCACCAGTCACATCGACTGCCGACCGAGCCTGAGGCTCTGGATCGGTTGGCGCGGCGGTTGGGCATTGCGAATGCCTGGCGTGAATGCCCAGAGACGGTCCGACCCCGGCGGTCCGGCAAGGAACTGATCCGCCAGGCGGAGGCGGCATTCGCCCAAGTCGATGAGATTTATCAGAGGGCCATTCATCCTCGAGCCACACCGGAGGCCAAGGCTGCCTTCGACTTGCAGCCGTTGCCTCCGCTTCCCGGCGACCACGGCCCTCACTCCTACGAATCAATTCTCAGGTTTCTTGACGCTCAGGCGCCCGAAGTGTCGCGTCTGGTGCGCGAGGCCGCGATTCCTGACCGATCCCGTCCGAACGTCGCTCGTTTTCTGACGGCCCTACTCAGCTCGTCTGAGCGCTTTCGTGTCGTACGGGAGCAGCCGCTCGCCGTGCGCGAAGCGGTGGAAGTGGTCGGAGCGAGCGACCACCTTGCAAGTCTGCTGATTCATCACCCGGAAGATCTTGCCGCCTGGGAACCCCCGGTAGAAGCCGCGCCACTCGTGACTCCCGCTGAGGCTCACGCGACACAGACGGAAATGGACCTCTATACAGCGCCGGCGTTGGGACTCGCGTTCGTTGCCGCCGCATCGTCAAGGGCGCGCGAAACGGGGCCCGGTCCCGCCCGGTATCCCCCGCCACTGGTCGCGGCGGGCGAGCCCTTCGCCTGGGCCGCGGAACGCGGGCTCGACACGCGGGAGAAGATGGCCCTGCTGCGGCGCCATTATCGCGCCCAGGTGCTGGCGTTGGGCGCTCGGGACCTGGCGAGGTTGGACTCGATCTTCACCGCACTCCGGCGCTGGTCTCGGCTCGCCACCCGCTCGGTCGCGAGCGCCTTGTGCGTCGCTGCTGAATCCCTGCGCCCGGCGGCGTCCTCCCCGGTTTGCCCGCTGGCCGTGCTTGGACTGGGGCGGCTGGGGCTAGGCGAGTTTGATCTCGGTTCGGATGTTGACCTGCTGTTTCTCGCCCCTTCTGGAACATCGCGCGACGAAATGGCGGAATGGACGCGCCTGGCTGAGAAGACGATCGAGGTGCTCTCGAGCTACACGCGCGACGGTACGCTGTTTGCGGTCGACACTCGCCTCCGCCCGCAGGGCCGCGCAGGGGAACTTGTGATCACGGCAGACGAGCTCCTGAGTTACGTCGCCGAAAATGCGCGATCCTGGGAGGGCCTGACTTACCTGAAGGCGGCGCCGGTGGCAGGAGACTTCAACCTGGGGCTCGATACCGCGGCGCGGCTGGTGGCCAGCCTCCACGAGCGCTTCGGCAACCACGGGAACCTTGAAGGCGATCTGCGCCAGATGCGACGACGGCTGGAGAGGGAAGTCGACGTTCGCCCGACCGACACGAAGACCGCGCCCGGTGGCTATTACGATGTGGACTTCTGCGTCTCCTACCTTCGTTTTCGCCATCCGTTCGTCGACCTGGCTGTCGGCGCAAACACTGTCGAGCAGGTGGAGGCGTTGCGCACCGCGGGCTTGCTCCAGGACGAAGACGCCCGTACCCTGATCGAAGGTGCAGGTTTCCTCCGCGCCCTTGACCATGCGATCCGCCTGGTCACGGGCCGGCCCGCCGCAGGCCTGCCGGAGCACGTTGGAGAAGCGGAATCGGTTGAGAGCTTGACGCGCCACTGGGGAATGGTCGGTGTGGACGAGGCCCTCGCCGCGCGGCTGCGGCAGACTCAGGACGGAGTCCGTTCTGTCTACCGAAGACTCGTCGGTTCCGATTGATCGTGACGCAAGGATGACGCGGGTCGTTGGTGCTGGAGGGGGGAGTTGAACCCCCACGCTGCTTTCGCAGCGCGAGATTTTGAGTCTCGTGCGTCTGCCAGTTCCGCCACTCCAGCTCGGACAGATTCCAGTTCTGCGCTTGCCGTTCGACCATTGTAATCCTCAAGTTGCTCGAATGCACGGTCCGCTTCGCTCCTTGCGTATTCTCTCCGCGCCCGCATACCGTCCGCCGATTTCCTCTTGACAGCTTTTATCGGTGGAACTACAACGACCCTTCACTCAAACTGTGGGGCGGGAGGAATATGAAATCCAAATGGATGCTTCCGAGTGTCGTGGCGTTGGCGGCGTTCTCGGCCGCAAGCGTCATCACTGCGCAGAACCGCAGGGGCCGTGAAACGGTAGTTGTGCGACCGATCGAAATTCGCGACGTCCTCGTCAACCCCGACATGGGCATCGAGACGTTCCAGCGTTTCAACGGCGACCCGATCAACCCTGGGCTCGGGTGGTCAGAGGAGGGCCCGACATCGAAGCTCGCGCCGGGTGCGACGAAGCCCGACTTCCCGGACACTTCGATCTCTTACTGCCGCTGGTTTTGGGAGACGATCGAGCCCAAGCACGGCGAAGTCCACTGGGAGATCATCGACCAGGCGCTTGACGCCGCGCGCGCGCACCATCAGACGCTGGCCATCCGCCTGATGCCGTATGACCAGAAGCATCCTCTGCCCGAGTGGTATCAGAACTCCGGGGCGCGCCGCGCCAACAAGCCGACGGACAGGGACGGCGCCATCTGGCAGCCCGACTTCACCGATCCTCTGTTCCTCAAAGACTGGCGTGAGGTGGTGGCGACGGCGGGCGCGCGGTACGACGGCAACCCTTATCTCGACAGCGTCGACATTTCTTCTGTCGGATACTGGGGCGAAGGTTGGAGCGATTACATGCCCGCCTTCGAGTATCAGAAGGCGCTCATAGACATCTGGCTGGATGCGTTCAAGCGTACTCCGCTGCTCATGAACTTCGATCAGCAGGAAGCGTTGAGTTATGGAACGGCGCACGGCGCGGGTTGGCGGCTCGATTGCTGGGGAGACCTGCGCTCGAATCCCATCAACGGCACGCAAGCCTGGTCGCACATGCTGGACTTCTATCCGATTCAGATCGTGCGCGCCGGCATCCAGGACGCGTGGCAGCGCAGCCCGGTGTCGCTCGAGTCGTGCGGGGTGCCGGGCGGCTGGTTCAAGCAGGGCTGGGACATCGACTATATCCTCGCGCAGGCGCTGCGCTGGCACGTGACCAGTGTCAACATCAAGTCATCGGCGATACCGCCGGCATGGAAAGAGAAGTTCGCCGAGTTCGAGAAGCAGATGGGATACCGGTTCATTCTGCGGCGGTTCGAGTATCCGAAGACGGTCAGGGCGGACTCGATGATGCCGGTCCACATGTGGTGGCTGAACGCCGGCGTCGCGCCGGTCTATCGGGAGTATGAACTGGCGGTCGAGCTGCGCCCCTCGACGCCGACCAGTAACAACGAACAGAACAGCGCGATCCTGCGTGTTCCGGTTGATGTGCGGAAGTGGCTACCAGGCGACGCCGTGTACGATGGATCGGTCTATGTCCCCGAGGACTTGCCGGCGCGCGAGTACCACGTCCGCATCGCCATGCTCGATCCGCGTACCGGGCAGCCAGCCGTACGCCTCGCGATTCAAGGCCGCAAGGAGGATGGCTGGTACGACTTGGGAATGATACAAGTGCAATCGGCGAATGGCGAATGAGCCACTGGGGACGAGAACGCTTCGACCTTGGTCAGCGGTGCCCGGCGCGGACTAGTCTCTTGTCGCCTCAGTGTGCGTTACATTTCCAGTAAACCCTGCAATTCGCCTTGACAAGCCGCCGCCGAAAGGCGTAAACAGGTAGCGTCGTCGCCGGTACGACCTTTTGGCTCTGGAAGTTTTTGGGAAAGAGGTCAGGACCGCACCTTGGCCCGGCCGTCGGGCTCCTATCCGTTGTTATCGATTTCCAGCGTCGGTGAATGTCGGGAACGTCAAAGGAGAGAACTCCTATGCGTAGATGTGTCGCGATTCTGCTCGTCCTCGCCAGCCTCGCACTCATGCCTTTTGCGCTTTTTGCACAGGGCCAACTCGGCGCCCTAACTGGATCAGCCCTTGACCCGAGCGGGGCCGTCGTCCCCGACGCCAACATTACGATCACCAACGTCGACACGGGCGTGAGCTATACCGCCAAGACCAGCAGCGCCGGCTACTATCGCGTACCTGTAACTCCCGGCACTTATCGCCTCGAGGTGCAGAAGGAGGGCTTCAATACAGCGATCGCGGACAAGGTGGTGGTTCCAGTGGCTCAAGTGGTCACTATGGACTTCAAGCTCGTGGTAGGCGCGGCGACTCAAACGGTGACGGTCACCAGCGAAGCCCCCCTGCTGACTTCCGCCACGGCCGAAGTGGGTTCAGCGGTCACGCCGCAGGAATTCCAGACGCTGCCCATCGAAGTGGGCGACGGCGGCAGGAATCCCCAGACGTTTATCTTCGAAAGCCTGCCGGGTACGCAGGGCGACACATTCTCGGGATCCATCAACGGCGGCCAGCTTTTCAGCCACGAGATTCTGATTGACGGCGTGACCATCGGCCGCTACGACCTGGCCGGCGGCAGCATGGACGAATACAGTCCCGGGACGGACGCCATCGGCGAATTCAAGGTACAAATGACCAACTACTCCGCCGAGTACGGCGAGACCGGAGGCGGCATCGCCAACTTCGTTTTGAAGTCGGGTACCAACAACTTTCACGGCACCGCCTTCGAGTACAACAAGAATCCTGTGTTCAACGCGGCGGGCCTGATTGCTAACGCTTTTGGTACGCCCAAGGATAATGAGAGGGAAAACAACTTCGGCGGCACATTTGGCGGACCCATCCGCAAAGACAAGACGTTTTTCTTCGCCAGTTACGAAGGGGACCGCTTCCGGAATTTCGCTTTCAGCGGCCTTACCACGATCCCGACGGCGGCCATGCGCTCGGGAGACTTCAGCAGCTTCCTCGGAAGCCAGGTCGGGACGGACGCCTTGGGGCGGCCAGTCTATACGAATGAGATTTACGACCCCACCACGACGCGCAGCGTGACGGCGGGATCCATCGATCCTGTCACGGGCCTCGTGGCCAATGCGAACGCCACCATTCGCGATCCCTTCTCGGCGGGCGGCCAGTTGAACGTCATCCCGCCGGGTGAGTTCAGCAAAGCGACTTCCGTTTTGCTGCCCCTGTTCCCCAATCCGCTGTTCGGCGGCAACCTCAGGAATACCCCGGTATTCAGCGGATGCTGCCCCATCCTGAAGAGGGACGCCCTCAACGTCAAGGTCGACGAGGTTATCAGCGACAAGCAGAAGCTTGACGTGATGATCGGCTGGTACCGCCGATTCCGGTGGCACCGGAACGGCTCCAGCTTTCCGCCCTTCCCCGGACAGCCCATCAGCCCGACCAAGAATCAGTCGGTGGGTGGTCCGCAGTTCCGCCTCTCCCACGAGTGGACGCTCAACGACCATTCGGTCAACGTCCTTTCACTGGGCTACAACCGCTTTAACAACATCAATAACATCAGCCCTGATGCCAAGTTCACGTCGCAGTTAGGGATTCCGGGCATTCCCGACGACTGCTTCCCACCCATGCGATTCAGCACCACCAATCGGAACATTCAGTTCATGAAGCTGATCGGCGACGGCTGCGAGAACATCGACCCCTCGGAGAGTTACGTCTACCAGGACACGTACAGCAATACACGCGGCAAGCATAGTTTGAAATTCGGCGGGGACTTTACTCGCTACCGCTACAACACGTTCGAACCGGGCAACTTGTCAGGAGCCTTCAACTTCACCAACACGGAAACCGCTCTGCCTGGTTTCACGGGCTCGACAGGCCATCCCTTCGCCAGCTTCATTCTGGGCGGCGCGGACGGTGCCGGCAGGTCGGTCTACGCGACGGAACCGGGCTACCGCGCCGGAGTGCTGGCCTTCTTCGCCCAGGACGACTGGAAAGCGACCTCGAAGCTCACCCTCAACATCGGGCTTCGCTGGGAAGTCCCGCTGCCCAAGAAGGAAGCCTTCAACCGCCAGTCCGGCTTTGATCCCACCGTGCCCAACCCCGGCGCGGATAACCTGCCTGGCGCGTTGGTCTTTTTGGGGAACTGCACAGGCTGTATCAATCGCACTTCCTTTCAGAACTGGTACTTCAAGGAATTTGCGCCGCGCCTTGGCCTTGCCTATCAGATCAGCAACAAACTCGTGCTGCGCGGGGGATACGGGATTTCTTATAGTCCTCCCATCCTGAACAATTTCGGCGCGCAGAACCTCAGCGGATTCAATGGCGGCGTTGCCATTCACCATGCCGCGGGGTCGATCGGCAAGTTTAATCCTGTGACCTACCTTTCGCCACTGGTCAGCGCTTCGCTGCCCGCGGACGCCTCGATTGGCTTGCCAGCCTTCACCGGTACGCTGCCCAATCGCGATCCAGCGTCTTTCAACGGAAATAGCCTCGACTTCCTCCCCGCAAATTCCCTGGCGCAGCCCTATGTCCAGAGTTGGAGCATGGGATTCCAATACCAACTGCCACGCGAAGTATTGTTTGAGGCGAACTACATTGGATCAAAAGGGACGCGCCTGCTTGACAGCTACTTCTCGAACTTCTTCAACCAGCCGAACGGGAAGTTTATGGCACTCGGCGACTATCTTGACGAGGACATCGCGTGCGCCTTGACTAACTGCGACCCGGCCGATTTCCCCAACTCGCAAGCTTTGCTGGCGAGCTTCGGCGTCACCAAACTTCCCTCGCCCAACTTCGAGAACTACAACAACTGTGGAACGCAGTTGTCAGCCGCGCTCGCGCCCTTCCCGCAGTACTGCCAACTGAGTAACAATTTCCCCACCATGGGGAGCTCCACTTATCACTCTTTGCAAGTCATGGCGCGCAAGAACTCGTCCCACGGGCTGACCTTCATCGCCGCCTACACGCTTTCCAAGACCATCACCGACACTGACACGGCTCTCTACTACCCCTCCGACAGCGTCGTGCAGGACTTCTACAACCGCAAGGCAGAGAAGTCGATCGCGCTGTTCGATCATCCTCAGAGCCTTAAGCTCACCTGGATCTACTCGCTGCCCTTCGGCCGCGGGCAGAAATTCCTGAGCTCGGGCGGAGCGCTCGACCGTCTGGTGGGTGGATGGCAGGTCACCGCCATTCAACAGTACTTGTCCGGCGATCCTCTGAGCATCGGTTCCTCTCTCTCCCCAAACTTTACTCCGGGCCTCCGTGCTGACATTGTTTCAGGGGTCAAACAGACGCTGACGCCGCAGGGGTTGAACGTCAACCTCGCTTACGATCCGAACACCGGCGCGGTCACGAACGGAACGGCCTTGCTGAACCCGGCGGCGTTTGCCGATCCGCCCTCGTCGCCCAATGCCGGCTATCCGCTTCGGCCGGGCACCGCGGGTCGATTGCTTCCCAACGTACGCGGCCCGGGCCACGAGACGGAGGACTTCGGCCTCATCAAGAACACGCGGCTCAACGAGCGTGTAACGTTCCAGATCCGCGCCGACATGTTCAACGTCTTCAACCGCACGGGGCTCGGCAACCCGGACACCGCTTTGGGTGACGGCCTACCGTCCCAAGGCGGTACTTTCGGGTTGATTCTTGGTCCGATGAACGGCCCGCGCGTGATCCAGGTCGCGGCGCGGTTGAATTTCTGAGTTGCCTGAGCGGCCGAGAGCCGGGGGTCGGAGCTTCGGCTCCGACTCCGCGGCCGTCCCAGTATCTATCCCCTCACCCCCCGGCCCGCTTTGCCGTCCGTGGCTACCACTACCACTACTTCGGGGTGGCGCAGCGTCGGGTGACCGCACACAAGAGGGGATGCTGGCCGCGAAGCCAGATGTTGTAGGGGGGAGTCCGAAGTAGGCGCCCGAGAGAGAGCCGATCTGACAGAGGGCTTATAAAGGCGGCGACTCGGGTCCCGTCAACTTGGCGTACTCAGCCCGGGCCTGACGAAGCGCGGGAATGTCCGCGTCAGCATCCTTCCAGAGCTTGAAGAAATCCTGATAAGCGGCGCGAGACTTGGCGGCATCATGATCGAGCGCGTAAGCGCGAGCGATGCCGAGGTGCGCCAGTACGCCCAGCAAGCCGTTCTCGACGATTCCTCGATGGTCAAGCAGTTTCTGGAACTCCGCCGCAGCCTCGTGGCCGCGGCCCATGAGCAGATAGGCCTCACCGCGCACGTACGCCGGGTAGAGCAGTCCACCGCCGAATTGTGGGTTGGGGTAGCCCAACTCGTAGGGACCGGCAGCCTCAAGGATCTCCACGGCACGCCCGGGATGATGCCGGTCGATTTCGATGGCGGCGCGGATGGTGGGCAGCCAGTAGTAGTTGATGACGGTGTTGAGCGGGTAGCGATGGGACAGGTCGTCCGCCATCTTCTGCGCCTCAGCCGGCTGGCTGGCGCGCGCCAGCGCCAAAGCTGCCATCGTCTCGACATCGCGGGTTGAGGCCATCGCCAGGGCAGCTTTGGTGCCCTGCAGGGCCGGGTCGAGGTTGGCCGCCTCGGCTTCGCGCAAAGCCGCACTCATCTGCCAAAGGGCCGCTGTCTCCTTCTGCCCTCCGTGCGCCGCAGACTCAACGGCGCGCCGCGAAAATTCGCGCGCCTGCGCGAAGTGTCCCGAAAACGCCTGGGTCCCGGACTCGAGCGACAACAGCCAGTCCTCCGCTTCCGGTTTGCCGGTGGCCCAAGCTATCTGTCGAGTCATCTCTGCACGGTCGCCCTCGAGGAAGGCCACTCCGTAGCGGTCCGCGTGCAGAAAAGGGTTGTCGCGCTGGCGGTCGAGAGCCTGGCGATAGGCGGACTTGGCGGAGTCGAGACGGTCGAGAGCGGTATCGTCTTCCATCAAGTTGGAGTAGAGGACGGCTGAATCCGGATTCAACGGCATCGCTTCCAGATTCTCCGCTACTGCCTTCTCATATTGTCCCAGGAACTCGTAATTCACCCCCAGAAGGTTGTGTGGGGAGTGGTCGCGCGGATAGGTCTGTACCCACAGCTCGCAGGTCTGGTTGGCCTTCTCGAGCTCCCCGGTCACCACCTGATAGTAGTCCGCGGTGATGCCCAGTTTTTCGCGCTCGCTGGAGCGCTCACGCAGCTCGTAGGCTTTCGTCGCGCTGTCCGCGGCCTCACCGGGTTCGTCAAGGTTCGAGTAGGCGATGCCTAGATTGCTGTAAGCCACCGCGAAACTGGGGTCCAGCTCGATGGCGTGCTTGTAAAATAGAATCGCCTCAGCATCCGACCGGGTCCTTACACCTAACGAGTAGGCCTTCAAGGCTTCGAGTGATGGCGTGGTGGCCTGTTGGAGCGGCATGTCGAATTTCTGAATTGAGCTCAGCGACTCACCGAGCTTCTGCCGCAACCGCGTTGCCGCTTGGTCGAGCGCCTGGAGGACCCGCTCTTTGCCGGCCGCTGTTGCCTGCTCCTGGGCGAGGGACTCGCCCGTCTGACAGTTGATCGCCTGAAGGCCGATGACGTACTGGCTGCCGAGGGTCGAAATCGAGCCCGCGATGTAGGCTCGGGCGCCGGCGCGCTGGCAAAGTTCCCGCGCCACCTCCGGCCCCAGGCGCGCGTCGGGTGGTTGGGTCATCAGCCTCAGGCTAGCGCGCACTCGTTCGTCAGAAAGGATGTTCAGGAATGGCGACTGCGCGAGTTCCACTGAGACGGCCTGCTTCAGCGTGTCGTCGAAGACGGGGTCACCCGTTTTGTTCGTGAAGTCGGAGATCAGGACCAGGTCGGTGGCGGTCAATGCCGGCTTGGGACGCACCGCCAGCCTGAAAACCGCCGCCAGTGCTGCCAACGCCACCAACGCAGACAGCGCAACCCATTTGAGACGTCCGAGTCCCTGCCAGGGAGTCGAGGCCCTAGTGGTGGCCGTCGCGTCGTCCGGCTGGGGCTTGGTGGTCGAGTCCTCTGGAGTTGAACCCGGTTCCGCAAACTCGACCGCATAACTCCCCTTCGGCAGCCGGATGCGGATCGGGTCCTGTGCGCCTTCCTGCTCGTAGTATTCGTCCAGCTTCTTGCGCAGCCGCCGCGCTTCCACCCGCACGATGGGGTCGAGCCGGGGATCGAACGACGGCTCGCGGTCAAAGACCGCCGTCGCAATGGAGTACTCCTTGAGCTCGCCGCTCTTGCCGTCGAGCGTCAGTTCCACCACGTAGCTGAGGAACCGGTTCATCCGGCCGGCATTACGGAAGAAGCGGCTGGCCTGAATCTTCTCGAGCTCCTTGCGGATACGCTGCGACCTCTTGCCGGCGTCGATGGAAATCGACTGCGGCTGGCGGGCGGCGAGACCGAGTCGGTCGGGCGAGGACATTGCACTGCCTTTCCTATCAACAAGAAAGCGCCAATCACACTGCAAAACTTACAGTAAGACCACCTCTTCTTACTTGTGGGGTGAATTTTACCGTGTCAATTTGCCGCCCGCAAGCGGGAAACAGCGCACTTTACTGCCACTTTCGAATCCGCCGAAGCAAATAGCGGCGTGGCAGCAAACGTACAAATGCCGTTCATTTGGCTTGCTGGATCTGACTCGGTGGCCGTACGGTTCCGGCCCGGCGGGCTCCAAGACTCGTTCAGAAAGGGGTATCTGACGATGCGAGATACGTCACGATGCGGATTGTCTCCTTCAATTTTCCCGCCGCTCTTGAGGGCGTCATTGTTTGTGCTGGCAACGATCTTGGGGACCTCCCCGACATTCGCTCAGACTTGCGTCAGCGGATCATCCAGTTACACGTTCACGTCCTTCGACGTGCCCAACGCGACGAGCACGCGGGCCCACGGGATCAACGCGCCCGGTCAAATCGTCGGGCGCTACATCGACTCGACTGGCAACCACCACGGCTTCCTGCGTAGCGCCGACGGCACCACGTTCACCACCATCGACCCCAATATCACAGGGTTTTCAAACATCACGAAAATCGCGGCCCGCAGCATCAACGCGCGCGGCGAGATCGTGGGGAGTTTCGTGGACTCAAGCGGCACATCGCACGGCTTTTTCCGCAGTATGGGCGGAACCTACAGCACGCTCGACGTCCCGGCCTCCTTTGGCCCGAACACGGTCGCGCGCGGCATAAACGACGTTGGGCAGGTGGTCGGGAATTATACCGTTCTTCAGACGGTTAATGGTTTTCCGAACCTTCCGGTTCAGCACGGGTTTGTTCGCAGCGCCGACGGCACAACTTTCACCAAAATCGACTATCCGGGAGCGCTGGCTACCATCCCGGGCGGGATAAATGACTCTGGCGAGATCGTCGGAGGTTACGCCGATGCACCAGCCAGCGGCACCTTCTTCGTACCGCACGGTTTCACCCTGCGGGGCGGGGTTTTCACCACATTTGATTCCGCCTGCGGGACCACAGGGTCGTTTGCCCATAGCATCAATGAACCGTCCGCCGTCGTTGGATCGGATTCCACGATCGCCAATCTGTTTAATCTTCAAGCTGAAGACGGCGCTCCTGACGGATTGAGCGGGTTCGTGATGAGCGCAGACGGAACCACTTTCACGTCCATCGATTTTCCGGCGGCGAGCGAGCTAGGAACGCAAGCCCGAGGTATGAACACTGCCGGCACAGTTGTCGGCGATTATGCTGACAGCAGCGATGCAGACCATGCTTTTCTGGCGAAGCCGTTTTGAGCTTGGTCACGTCCGGTTAATGTCTCGATTGTTCAACCCGGTCCGCGCATCGGGGCCGTTTGTGGTTGCCTGTTCACAAGTTTCAGGGGAGGGGGCAGCATGCGCCGTCATTATGCTTCGCTAATCTTGATTGTCGCCTTGTCCACCACGCTGATCGGATGCGGCGCGATCGCCGGCCTGGTGGGCGGCGCGCCCCAAACGGTCGTGAGCATCGCGAACAAGATTACCTCGCTACCGGCCGGACAAACCTACACCTTCAATGTCAACTTTCAGCACACCCAAGGGGCCGGGGTCACGGTAAAGCTGACCGGGCAGGGCACCCTTCTACAAAACGGCTCGAGCGCCTTCTACATTGCGCCACCCTCTCCGCCCACACCCAACAGCGTCACGGTGACGGCTACGGCGGCGAACGGCTCGAACGTTTCCGATTCCGATACGTTCACCATCACCGCGGCTGCCGGCCCCGTCGTCAGCATCTCCCCAGCCACGTTCTCGGTGACGGGCGGCGGTGCACCGGTTACGCTGAACATTGCCGTGACCCAGGACCTCCCTTCGGACGTGCTGGCGGGAGGCGCTGGAACTTCACCCGACTGCAACAACGGTCCATGCGGTGTGTTCGGACCCTTCAGCGGCACTCCCGGCGGGGGAACGTACAGCGTCCAGTTCTTTCCCGCCAGGTTCATCTCGACCACCACGCTGCAAGGGATTCAGGTGGTCTCGAACCTTGCCAACTCGACCCCGGGTATGGCTTACGTGACCGTGAACGCCGGCACGGCGGCCTGCGCGCTGAGCGGCTCGCAGGTGGCCTTCCTTCTGACAGGTTCGGACGGCCTCGGGCCCACCGCCCTGCTGGGCAGCATCACGGTCGCCGGCGACGGCTCCACGACCGGCGAGTATGATTTTGCTGACGGTGCTGCCCCATCGAATCCCCAGACCATAACCAGCGGAAAATGCACGTCTGGCGCGGTGATGAATACGGGCACGCTGACCTTGACCAGCGCGAGCGGCACTCGCACGTTCGACTTTTCCATGCGCAACAACCTGGTTTTCGGACACATCGTCGAAAGCGATACGATGACCACTCTGTCCGGGACCGTCTTCGCCCAGAGCAACCCTTCAGTTTTCGGCGGCGGCAGCTACGCCTTTGGCTGGGTCGGCGACTCAACGAACCCCGCCGGCCGCGCCGCCGCCGTGGGAACCTTTTGCTCGAGCTCAAACTCCAAACTGACTTTCCTCCAGAGTGACATCGACGTGAATGACGCCATCGATTCGTCGCTCTCCGGCACCGGCAGCTACTCGGCTCCTGACGCCAACGGCCGCTCGACCACCGGCGCGACGCCATGGTCGTTTTCCGACGGCAGCTCCATGGACCTCACCTTTTACGTCATCGACAATACGGAGGCTTTCGTTGTTACGACTGGCGGAACGACTTCCTCGGGCGCACCGCTTCCGATCATGGCCGGGCTGATGACCGGCGTACCCGGCGCGGCTTGTCCTCAGCAGTCCGGGTCGTTCAATAACGGCTCATTTGCAGATTCCGTTTTCACCGCTAAGGGCAGGCCCTCGGGGGCCATCGCCACCCAGATTGGCATGGTGAACAACGTCAATCCAGGGGCGGGTACCCTCACGCTCACGGTGGACCAAAACCAGGGTGGGACGGCGAGTTTCGTCTCCGGCCAAGCTGCGACCTACTCGGTCTCGGGCGCGGGCCGAGGGATAGTAACTACGACCAACGGCAAAGGTCAGCAGAGCCAGACGATCTTCTACCTGGATGGCTATGGCGAAGCCTATTCGATCGGTGGAGGGACAGGCACCTTCTTTGGGATGGCCGCGCCGCCGGGCGCTCAGCCGATGCCCGTCTCGGGCGATTACGCTTCCGGGGGAGATTTCGTTCCGCCCGCGGCTGAGGCATTTGGATCTGCGAAAGCGGCGACCCTGCCCACGACTGTAATCGCGCTAGACACGACGGCGTTAACTTTCACCGATCACGCGACGGGAGGGTCGACTGGCACCTACAAGCTCGACGCCAGCAACGCCAGGCGGGGTACTGCGACCCTCAACAACAACACCACGTTTGGTGACACCAGCATTGTGTTCTACGTCTTCGGCGGGCACCGGATTCTGGTGATGGGTCTGACCAGCAACACGCCTTCGCTCCTCGACCTTCGCCGCTGATGGCGCCGGCGTCCAGGCCTACACCAACGGGGAGGGCAGGTCGGTGGTGTCGAGCTACTTCCGCAAATACGAGTCGGTCTTGTCGAGCCAGTCCTGGCGCGGCGGATAGAAAATATCGAAATCGACCGTATCGACGACGGCTTCGGCCTTATGAGGCATGTCGGAGGGGATGCACAGCACCTCACCGGCGTGAACGATGATCTCCTTGCCGTCGATCCAGAATTTGAGCGCTCCTTCCACGATGTAGCTGATCTGCTCGTTCACGTGGTGGTGGAGCGGCACGATGCAGCCTTGGCGCAGCACGATGCGCGTCACCATCAACTGCTCGCCGACGATAAGCTGACGGTCGAGCATAGGGTTCACTTGCTCAACTTCCACGTCGTTCCAGCGGATATGTTTAAGCACTCGGCACCTCGAAGTCAGAAGCTAGAAGTTAGAATCCAGAAGACGCAGGTCAGGAGCCACCTTTCGCATACAAGCCCGCCGCCGTGTCGTGCAAGTAGGCATGGGCATACTCGAGCGCCTTCGCCTCGGTGATCTCCCGGGCCGCGATCATCTCGGCCAGCGCCGCCGCAAGCGCCATCCGCGTTGAATGTACGCCCAACCAGTAGGAAACCTCGGCGCCCAGCGCGTCGTTGTAAGGGAAGGCGTCCGTTCCGAAAGTGATCTTCTCGGGATAGGTCTCGAGCCACAGTCGCAGTACCTGGGCGAACTCCTCAGGATACTCATAGAGCTCCCCCAGCGACGAGTCCAGATAGACGTTGGGCATCGCGGCCAGCCAGATGCTCTCGTTCCAGAACGGATATCCGCCGTGAATCAGCACAAACGTCGTACTCGTGTAGCGCGGATCGCGCAGAACGTTCTCCAGGTTCATCACGTTCCCTTTGTTCAGGCTGAAGTAGTCTCCGGCGCCCACCGCGGTATGGATGTGCACCGGCAAGTGCAAGCGCCCGCCCTCCGTAACCAGATAGCGGAAAATGAAATCCTGGAAAGCCGTGTAGTCCTCGAATACCGGCACGCCGCCAGCGCGATACTTGTTGTACACCGCCCCGGCGCGCTCGCGGGGCGGATCGTCGAAGTGGAGCGAGCGGAAGTAGGCCACTTCAAATTTCATGGCGATGCCGCCCTGCTTCTGGTTTTCCTCGAGAATGCGCGTGATGAAGGCGAGATAGTCGCTGAAGCTCTCGGGCAGGCGTGCCAGTCCTCTCTGCTGCATGTATCGATGCAGCACCTTCTCCTGCATCGGCATGAACACCGCTTCGTCAGGATTGCGCGCCGTCAGGGCTCGATTGTCGAACGGGAAGAGGAACGAATCGACGAAAAAGACCCAGCGGAAGCGCTTGGGATTGAGGTAAGGCGCCATGGCAACGCGGTTGGCGGCCGACGTCTCGATGCCCAACTGGTCGAGGATGTGGTCGAAGTAAGTCTGGCCTTGCGCCTTTCGCAACGCCTGCGTCCTTTCGATCAGCCAGTGCGCGTGCTCGGGCGAGAAATCGCCGTAGGGGTAGGCAAAAAGAGCCTTCGCCGCGGCGATGAGCTCAGGATTCGTGTCGCGCAGGCGCAGGGGTGGATGGCTGGGCGGGATGGCCATCGCATCGACATCGGGATCGTCGGGATAAGCGGGATGCGCGTGGTGGTCAAACATCGGGATGCGTTCGACCTCGGGCAGCAGGCGGTGGTAGATTGCCTGGACGTCGGAGGCGGGCAGCGGCGTCGACTGGGCGTCTGTCTTTCGGACTCCGGCAGCGAGTGAGCACGTGAGAATTAGGGCCCAGCCCGCAGCACGAGCCCTCCAGGCAAATCGGCCCGGCAGGTGGAGAGAAAATTTCATGCTTTCACCGCGTTTCCGCCCGCCGCTTCCGTCACGCCCTTCAGCGCCAGGCCGGCGGTAAATACGTCGTAGGCAATTTGGGCAGGGGTTATCGTCGGCGGAAGGGGATTGCCCAGTACCAGCCCTCGAACGACCAGCAGGCCGGCCACTGCTCCGAGGATCAGGCCTGCGACTGACCCGAGGTAGAAGCCGTCCTCATATCGATGGAAGAAGGCGACCTTGCCGCCGCTTTGAGCGATCTCGTGGGCTAGGCCACCGAGTGCGCCCACCGACACCGCTAACCACAGAGTCCAGCCAAAGCGGGCGCTTGCCCAAGCGAGCAGGGCCATCGCGACGACGAGGAGGACCGTCGCGACGATCGAGTACTTCTCCATGGGGCTTAAGCCGGTGGGGGTCGGGGTGCTTGCGTCCATGCGATCCTCCTGTTCTCCATTGGGGCGCTCTTGGGCTATCGCGCGCCGGGCGGGGTCTCGGCCAACGGCGTCGTCGGGATGCGCAGCGCATCCACGAAGCGTGTGAAGAACTCCCAGGCCGAGGCCGTAGCGAGCAACTCGATGATCTCTGGATTGCTGAAGTCGCGCTTCAATAATGCGTAGAACTCGTCGTCAAGCTCGTAGGGGGAGCGATGCAGGCGCTCGGCGGCTCGGAATCCCAGCTTCTCGCGGGCCGTAAAGGGTCCGCGCTCCGGGTCACGAATCGCCTCCGCCTGTCCGTTCGTCGCGCCTTTCTGCCTTGCCAAGGCAGAGTGGGACGACAGTCAGTAGTCGCACTCGACAAGAAAGGCGACGCGCGCCGCCACCAGCTCCTTGTACCAGCCGGGCAGCGCGCCGTCGGCGAGCAGAGGCTTGAGGAAGGCGGCGATCCCGACGGCCAGGGCGGGAGTATGCGCCAGCGTCTTGAACATGTATGGCACCACGCCGCGCTGCGCTTCCAGTTGATCGTACAGCGCGCCAATGTCGGCCTTGACGGCGTCGCGCTCGAGCATCGGGATCCGTCCGTGGTTGTGCCCCATGACCAAGCCTCCTTGCAGGTTGATGACGCGCCCAATCCGAAGCGTCCCGGTTGACATTTTGCGGCAGTCGCGTTGCCGCAAAGTGTCATTGTCAACCCTGACAGGCGGTCGCCCAGGCTACGTGGCTCGTGGCGCGCCCCACAATTTATCCCTGATGTGAGGCGCAGGCAAGCCCGGAGTCGACCAGACTAACACGCCGGTATTAGCAGTCTGGCGAGGCGAGCGCCATTTCGGTCGGCGGCGTATCGTTTCGGGACGGCTGGCGCGGTTCCGAGGCAGGCGAACGACCGCCGCGAGCAATTCATCGGCTTCCGCCGGGCTGTTCTCGATTGGACACGCCGCGCGGCCATAGAGTGTCAACCACGCGGACGTAGACCGACTTGCCTAGCCTTTCGAAAGCAGTTAACAAAATAATTTATGGGTACAACCATAATTATCTATTTGCTTTCTAAGTCATTGTAGTGGAAACTCTTCCACTACGGCGCCCAGGAGGCGCCGGAGAGAAGGAGAGATGGCTTTCATTCGCAAGCGCGGTCAATCGTACTATCTGGTGCACAATGTACGCAAAAGGGGTAGGGTCGAACAGATTCATCTGGCTCGCTTGGGGCGACGGCCGCGCATCAGCGACGAAGTCATCAAAGGAGTCACCGCGAAGCACCCTTTCGTACGTGTAGATTGGCAGGATCTGAAGCAACGTGCCTCACAGGAGATGCTGCATCCCGAGGAGATCGATTCCGAGTACCTGCGCACCCTGCTTTCGAACGTTCACAACCTCAATTTGGACATTGCGGGTCTGCATTTTCCGTCGATTGGGACCATCGATCGGGAGTTGCCAGGCCACATTGTTTCGGCACTGAAATTGCTCAGAACTACGGTGGACGTCAAGCTGAGGAGCCACAAGCTGCCCGGCTTGGAACGGGAGGCCCGAATGCGGAGGTAGGAAAGAAAAGGCGAGCGTCGGAAGGGGATAGCCGACGCGAGTTTCTCCGGCAGCCAGACGCCGGATGCCGACTGCATCCGTGAGGCAGGTGATAAGTATGGGAACCCAGACAATGCTCGATCCAACGCTGCACAGCCCGGAAGTGCGTGACTTCGAGAATGGGTTGCGCGAACGAGTGGTGGGGCAGGACCGTGCGGTGCGCCGCTTGTCCCGCGTCTTCCAAGTGTATCAGGCGGGACTTTCTGCCCCTGGACGCCCGCTGGCCAACCTGCTGCTTCTCGGCCCGACGGGGTCAGGTAAAACCCGTATCGTCGAGGCGGCGGCGGAGGTACTCTTCGGCGACGCGCGCGCGGTGATTAAGGTCGACTGCGCCGAATTCCAGCACAGCCACGAAATCGCCAAACTGATTGGCTCGCCGCCCGGATACTTGGGCCATCGCGAGACCCAGCCCATGATTACCCAGGAAGTCCTCGAGCAGCACTACACCGAAAAGCTCAAGCTATCGCTGGTGCTGTTTGACGAGATCGAGAAGGCGTCGGACGCGCTCTGGCAGCTCCTATTGGGAATCCTCGACAAGGCGACGCTGACGCTGGGCGACAACCGGCGCGTCGATTTTTCCCACACTATGGTCTTTTTGACCTCCAACCTTGGCTCGACCGAAATGTCGAAGCTGGTGACCGGCGGCATGGGCTTTGCTTCGGGGCCACTCTCGAACGAAGACGAGCTCGACCAGAAGATCTACCGCGCTGCCACCGAGGCCGCGCGCCGCAAGTTCTCGCCCGAGTTCATGAACCGCATCGACAAGGTGATCGTGTTCCGCACCTTGCAGCACGAGCACCTGGAGGAAATCCTGGATATCGAACTCGGCCACGTCCAGGAGCGGATCATGACTTCCAATGTCAACCGGCAGTTCGTCTTCAAGTGCACTGACGCGGCGCGCGAGTTTCTGCTGCGCGAAGGTACCGACCTCAAGTTTGGAGCGCGCCACCTGAAACGCTCGATCGAGCGCCACTTGGTGTTCCCGCTGTCGAACCTGCTGGCCACGGGACAGATCGAGCTCGGTGACCTCATCACCGTTGACTACTCGGCGGAGGGACCGAAGCTGGTGTTCTTGAAAGAGGATCAGGGGGCGCTGGTAGGCAGCGTGGAGAGCGCCGCACCCGAGCAGAGTCTAGTGTGCGTCTCGACCGCGCAGGCCGGCGCCACGACGGCCATCGCGCGGCGCGCGCGGGCCAGCGGCCACGAGCGATCGTAAGCGGACCTCGCCGACCGTCGAGCTTTCGTCGCTGAAGGTAGTCGTTGGGGACGCGGGGTGGCCGAACCGCGATAGGAATCTCAGTCCAGGGACTAAGCGCTGGCGGATTGGCGGGTTTCCACTGGATAACCAGCCTCGAGCCAGCCACGCCAACCCCCATCCATGGAAATGACGTTGGTATAGCCCATCTTCTGCAGGTTCTCGGCCACCAGCACTGACCGAAATCCACCACCACAATAGAGCACGATGGGAGCGGTTTTGTCGGGTATGGTTGTCTCGATGTCGCGTTCGATGATGCCTTTCGAGAGGTGAATCGCCCCTGGCAGACGGCCACGCGCCCACTCGCTTTCTTCCCGTACATCGACCAGGAGAAACTTGTCGCGGCGATCCAGCCGCGCCTTGACCTCAGGAACGTTGGTTTCCTGCACGCGCGGCCGCGTCTCGTCGATCAGCTTGAGGAAAGCGGGCGAGTGGTGCTTCATGAGAACCTCCAGAGTCCAGCTTAGCACAGGCGGTACCGGGTCGCGCCGGACCAATGGCTCTCTGAGTCTGGTCAGGGGTTGGCGGGAGGAATCAGCTCCAACTGGACCTTCAGCTTGCTGCCTTCGTCGATCCGCACTGACTTGCCGAGATTCTCGTAGCTGCTGAGAAAGTCCGGATCGTAGTAGTCGCCATCCTCGATCTTTTTCCAGGAAAAAAGCGAATAGTCGCCAGGCGGAATGCTGCCGAAGGAGAAGCTGCCTTGGGCATCCGTGATGGTGTTGAAGAACAGCCGCGATTGATCGCGCCGATTGGCGTCAGGCACGAGGACCACGACGGCTTGGGCCGCGGGCTTCTGGTCACTCCTGACGACGCCTTCAACGTGCCCGCCTGCTGTCCCGATGACCAGATCGAGGGAATCGGATGGCGAGCCTGCGTCGATGCTGAGACCGTGCTCGATCGCGTCCTGAGAGCCAAGGTGTACAGCCTTGAGATAAAAGTCCTGGGGCAGGCAGCAGATGCCGACGAGATAATTCCCGGGCGGCGCCTCTTTGAGGACAAAGCTGCCATCCGCCCCGACCGGAGCAGGCTGCACGCCGAAGGGCATCTGGTCGCGCGGCTGAAGGCTGACTTGAGTGCCGGTAACGTCCACCTGACTCAGACCGTTGATGAACTTCAATCCGGCCTTGCCCTCCACGCGCAGATGGCCGCGGATTTCCGCGCCAGGTCCGGGAGACAAAGTGAGCCCTTCGACGTCTACGCCTCCGACTTCCAGCGGCTGGCGGGCGTAATACTGCTTGCCCTGCTCGAAAACCTGCGCCATCAGGAAATAGGAACCGGCAGGGACCTTGCGAATCTCGAAGGTTCCCTGGGCCGGATTGACGTAGACCTGGCCCTGGAAGTATGACCAAGTGCTCTGGCGCCGCATCAGCATTACGTTCACGCCGACGCCGGGCTTGTTGAGGCCGCTCAGGACCACCTGTCCACGCACGCGCACCGCCGGCACGGGGAGGAGGTTGAAGTCGAGCGGCGTTTCGGCGCCGGCCTGGACCTCGACGGATTCTGCGCTGCTCGGGTCATTGGTGCCGGGGTAGTAGACCGGAGCATAAGCTTCCGGGCTGCTGTCGTCGCCTGCATCCTGATTGGCATACGTCGCGCTGACGTAGTACTTCTCGGGCGCGAGGCTCACCAACCGATACTCCCCGAGGTCGTTGGTAGCCGAGCCCGACATCGTATTGAGCTGGCGCGCCCCGTTGAAGTAGCTGTACCGCATGGCCTGGACACTGACGCCGCTGATCGGTTCGCCGTCCTCATCGTAGACGCGGCCTACAATCGCGCCAGTCGGAGTCAGCCGGAAAAGGAGGTCGCGCTTGTCTTCACCGCGTGCGAGCTTCAGCATTTTGCCGGGACTGTTCGGTGAATCCTGGCCGTACGCCTGTCCGAGATAGCCATCGCGATTGACCCACAGGTTGTACTCGCCCGCCGGTAATCCGCGCAGGACGAAGTGTCCTGCCGCGTCGGTGTGGCTGACGCGCTCGATGCTCTCCGCTCCGCCTCCCGGTACAGGTCTTGATCCTTGCGCGGTGACGACGGCCCGTTTGAGGGGCTGGCCCGTGGTGCTCTTGACGACCACCCCTTCGATGACGCCGGTCGTTTCGGATGGAGCCTCAGTTTGCTGGGCGGGCGCGGCCGGCGCTAAGGTAAGAGTGAGGGCGAGCGCGAGCCATTTCATGGAAGCTCCCTATCTCGGCCGAGGCTGCTGATGACAGAGTGATGCTACCAGAGTACGACCGGTTGTGTGCCGCTCCTCATCTGGAAGGACACCGGAAGGGGCTTAGCCGTTCAGTATTTTGGCCACGACCTCGACACTTGCGCCGAACTCCGGCAAAGGTGAGGCATCTGGACGGAGGCAGGTTGAACTATAATTGCCCGTTCGCTCGACGGCTGCTCTACGATCGCGCCAGAAAACCAGAGAGGAAGGGAATACCCCATGCCTAGGAAACCGACCAGGCGTTCGCGCACCAAGACCGGGACCCGGAGGAGCCGGAAAAAAGTCGCGAGAGCCACACGGCCTGTGGTTCGCGCGACTCGGGCCTCGACCGCTCAGGATCTCGCTTTGCGCCGGCACCTGATCGAATTGATGCGCGGCGGCCATGCTCACGCGACGTTCGACCACGCTTTCGACGGCCTGCCTGTCGAGCTGCGCGGCGCGAAGCCCTCCGGCGCGCCGCATTCCCCCTGGCAACTGCTCGAACACCTGCGTTTCGCGCAGTGGGACATCCTTGATTTCAGCCGTAATCCGAAGTACGTGACAGCCAAGTTTCCTGACGATTATTGGCCGTCAAGCGATGCGCCCGCTGATGAGGCCGCATGGCAGACCAGCGTCAACGCCTTCCATGCCGACCTCAAGGCTATGGAAGACCTTGTTTTGGACCCTAAGACCGACCTCTATGCGCCGATTCCCCACGGCGAGGGTCAGACGATCCTGCGTGAGGCGCAGCTCATCGCGGACCATAACGCCTATCACCTCGGACAGATCGTCCTCGTCCGGCGCCTGCTCGGGGCTTGGAAGGAGTGAACGGTGGACTCGGCGGGACCTTTGGTCACCGAGCCCCGCAGCGGCGATGCGACCGATTCCACGCCTGCCGGCGGAGCACGCATCGATTGGCTACGGGTGTGGCTCGCAGGGCTGGCCTTCCTCTACCCAGCCTTCTGGCTCGCCAATTCGCTTTTCCTCGCAGCGCCCTCCTTATTGCGAGTGGCTCTCGTGGGCGATCGCCTGGAGGATTTCCGGCTCCTTCCCGCCGGCGTTTTAGCCTCGAGCACTCCGCGGAACCTCATGGCGGGCGGCGTTCGCCGCCACGCCTCGCCGTTTTCGATCGAGATACTCGTGCCGGTGGCGCTCGCTATCGTCGTTTTGCTGGCGGTCGCGTGCCGGAGAAACCGCACGCTCAGTGGTTTGGTGGCGGCGACGCTCGGCAATGTCCTCCTGATTCCGCCTCTGGCGAGTATCCTTTTCCTCAAGCGGAACTTTGTGAGGTCCGCGCTCAGCGCCGTCCTTTTCTTCGCGATTCTCTGCCTCGGCCTTGGCTGGATGCTCGACGCTTGGGTGGGCTCAAAATACTGGAGGCGAGCCGGCAGCGCCTTGGTCGGATTCGTCTTGCCGCTCGCTGTCGCCTACGCCGGACTTCGATGGTTCAGCTTTGAGTTTCGGCCGGTGCTCCTGATCCTGATTGTCCCGGGCGTGCTCGCGGCGCTTCTAGTGGCTGGGCGCACGCCATGGCGTGAGCCTTACCTGCGGAGGAGGGCCGTCGGCTGGAGGTCGGTGGCGGTGGGAGCCGTCATTTCGCTCGGTCTTGCCGCCGGAATCGGACCCGCCGGTCGGGCGGTGAGCCGGGCGATGGCGCGTGGACGCGCCGCTCGGGTCCAGGCGGAAATGGCCGCGATCCCGGCAGTGCCCACCAATGCGCCCTATCCCAGGGTATTCTTCCAGCGGGGTGTGAATTTCACGGCCGAGTGGCCGGCCCGGTATGACTCAGAAGCCGCACGCCAGATGCTGCGCCGTTTGCCGGCTTACGGCATCAACGCCATCGCCCTCGTTCCGTACGGCTGGTCGTCCGCCAAGCCGCCGCGCGTCCACATTGGCGGCGGACCCGACACCTGGGAGAGCGACGAGGGCGTCGAGATACTGGCGCGCCTCGCGCACTCGCTGGGTATGAAGGTGATGCTCAAGCCGGCCATCTGGGACTCCTACAAGCTCGAAATCGACTCGACCCAGGACCGCGCTACCTGGTTCGAGCAGTACGGCCTGTTCCTCGACCACTACGCGCGGATGGCGACTCGCATTCACGCTGACGTGCTCTTCGTCGGTGGGGAGTTTGACCACCTGTCCGAGTACGACGCCGACTGGCGCAGGCTGATCGCTGGGGTGCGCCCCTTGTACCCCGGCCCGCTCACGTATGGCGCGAATTTCGGCAAGGAGTTCGAGACGCTGCCCTTTTGGGATGCGCTCGATTTGATCGGCTTGCAGGAATACTACCCGTTGCCAGATAATCTCTCGACGGATTCGCTGGTCCAGAAGGTCGAAGCCGTCCAGCGGAAGTACGGCAAACCGGTGATCTTTAGCGAGGCGGGATTTCCTGCCTACCAATCTGCGAACCGGCAACCCTGGGAAGACACCCAGGGCGGCAAGGTCGACGTAGCGGAACAAGCGCGCTGCTACGACGCGATCCTGCGGGCGTTCTACAAGCAGCCGTGGTTCGACGGCGTCTACTGGTGGAAGGTCGGCACCAATGACGAGGGCGACCCTACGGACGGCTCGCTCACACCCTGGGGTAAGCCCGCGATGGACGTGGTCAAGCGCTGGTATCTTGAAGGCGGACGCTAGCCGTCCTGCGCTTCAGGCAACCGGTGCTCATTCGCGGGCCGTCAAATCTGCTGAACAGCCAGTGAAGGTCGCGCTAAATCGAATCATATCGGAGGAAAAATGAAGCGAAAGCTGACGATCTGGATTAGCTTGGTAGCCCTGGTTCTCGCCCTAGGAGTTCCTCTACTGCATACCGCGCTGGCGAAGCCGGTTCCGGTTCCGGCGTCGCATCCCGAATACCATGAAGCAGTGGAGAGCCTGAGGAACGCCCGAAAACACCTGGAAAAGGCGGACGCGGACGGTTACGGCCATCGCGACCGGGCGATGCGAGCGATTGACCGTGCGATCGAGGAGTGCAACCAGGCAGTCCAGACTTTGCATTAGAAGACGGGCGGTAGCGGCCGTCATAACCCTTGTGATGGGGGGCCCCTCTCCCCGCCGCAGCGAGGAGAGGGGTTGGGGTGAGGGGTCACCCGAGGCGACGGTCGAAGCGCCGCCTCACTTAGAAGCTCGTCCGAATCCACTAGCTTACGCCGAGGCTAGCGCCAGCGCCGGAACCGGCCTCCGTAGAAGAAGCGCGGCCCGTAGAAGAACGAAAATCCCGGCCCCCAATAGGGATACCCGTAAGGGCCATAGAAATAAGACGGTGGAGGACAACCGTATCCCTCGCACGGTGGACGCCGGCGCGGAGGAGCCTGAGCCTCAGGCTGGTCGTAGGCGTTCGGGTCCATGTAGAGGAACGCCTGAGGGGCGCGCGTCGTCGAAATGCTGACCGGCTCCTCGATGCGGAAGGTCAGCGTGGATTCGGGATAGATCACCGTCGGACGTCCACGCGTCAGCAGTACGCCGATCACACCCGCGGCGGCGCCCGCTCCCGAGCCAATCGCCGCTCCCTCTTCCCAGTCGGCGGCGGAACCGATCACCGCTCCCATGGCCGTCGTTGTCGCCACAGCGCCGGCGTCGCGTCCCACGGACGTTGGACCGCGCTTCGAAAACAGCGCCGAGTGAACGTGGGTTTGCTCGCCGTCGACCAAGGTGAGGTCGGTGAGACGAACCTCCAGGCGCGACACTCCCTTCACACGCCCCGCCTTCTGAGCGTCGGTCACCCGGCCGGCGATCGTCTGTCCTTGCGCCGCGACCACGACGCCGTCAACCACCAGCGGGCGCGCCAGGGTTCCTGAGAACGCATCGCCCGGCTGATTGTGGTCTGACGACAACATCTGGTCGACGCGCACCGTGACCAGCGTGCCTCGCTTGAGCGTCAGTAAGGCTGGGACCGCTTGGCTCGGCTGATTCGCTGGCGCTGGTGCCGGTGCGCCGGACGGCGGGTTCTGTGGCGGACCCGGATCCTGCGGCGCGTCCTGCGGGTCAAAGCCCAACGCCGCGCTGCCGGCGGGCTGCTGCTGTGACACTGGAACAGCCTGGTTCTGCTTCGCGAAACGGCGCCATCCTGGAGTCGCCGTGACTGGGGTCGCGGAGGGCTGTTGGTCAGTCGCCGCCGGTGGTTGGCCGGATGCCTGGTCATCCGGAGAATTGCTGGCAGAGTCCTGCGCCAAGGCAAGACTCGCAGCAGCGAGCAGCATCAAAATGAGCGCATAAACATTGCGAATCGGTTTGGCTGACGCGTCGGTCATGGCGAGCTCCTATCTCGGCAGATCCCAGGGTCTTCCAGACCCTAGTTTGGTCCAAAGAGCATCTGCGAGACCAAATCCTATATGTTTGCTAAGTGCTTGGAACCGTGGCACTTGGCCCAAGGATGGGTACTGGCGAGAAACCCGTTTCTGGCCAGAATCCACCGCATCTGGTGGATTTGGGCCACTTAGCCGGTCGGCCAAGGGCCGGTAAAGCCGTCGACCGGGGGCCCGACTTTACCGGGCGTACTTGTCCAGCCACTTCAGTTCCTCACGGACTTTGATTTTGCCGTGCCAGGGATTCTTGTCGAGGTCGTGTCCTTCGCCAGGAAAGATGAGCAGGCTGGTGGGGATGCCGCGCGTATGGAGCGCGCGTTCGAGCAGGTAATCCTCGCCCACGTAGACGCGGATATCATCCTCGCCACCGACCACGTGGGTGGGCGTGGTGACCTTCGAGAACTGCCAGATCGCCGCCTCGGCATTGTAGTTCGCCTCAGTATCCCAAGGCAGGCCGCCCAGAAAATAGGCGTCATCGAAGGTGGTGTCGTCGTTGCCCCAGTTGGCGACGTGCTCGACTGCTCCGGCGCCCGAGACCGCGGCCTTGAAGCGGGTGGTCTGAGTGATGAGCCAGTTGGTCATGTATCCGCCGTAGCTGTAGCCGCCAACCGCGAGGTGATCGGGATCGGCGATGCCTTGCCGCACGAGTTCGTCAAGGCCTTCGAGGATATCCTTGCCGGGACGCGAAACAATGTGCGGGATGATACCGAGCGCGAACGCGTCGCCATAGCCGATCGAGCCTCGGTAATTGGGCTCGAACACCAGCCAGCCGTCTGTGGCCGCGAGCATTGCCCACTGATACCAGTCCGCCTCGAAGTGATTGCCGTCGGCATCCTCCGGTCCACCGTGGATGAACGTGAACGTCCGCAGGTGCTTTGTCACGAACTCGCCCGGGGGATAGATGAGCATGCCTTCGACCCGTGTCCCGTCGTCGGCTGTCCACTGGATGGTTCGGCCCTGGGGCAGGGCACGCGTCGTGAAGACTCGGTTGAAGTTCGTGATGGGCCTGGCATCGCGGATCTTGTCTGCGCCATCGGCGACGTAGACTTCCGCCGACCGCTCGAGTGACGAGTAAACGAACGCCACACGCGGAGAGTGAAGCGCCGTCGCCAGCAGCTCGTAGGAGCCGGGTGAGGCGCCGGCCTTCTCGAAGCGGCTCGTGGCGCTACTCTGAGTGTAAGGCTGGACCTCGGTTCCGACGCGGCCCGCGGCGAACAACTCACCGCCTGGCAGGACGCCGTAGTCGGTGATGGCGCCCGTAAAGCTCGCTCCCCAGCGAGCGAGAAACCCCGCCGGGCTCGCGGCACCGGAGTCCGAAGCGTTCGAGTCGACCCAGTAGATCTTCGGCTGCGCGTCCTCGTAGGCGCCTTCCACCAAGCCATTGAGGAAGGAGAAGAAAACATGCCGGCTGTCCATCGCCCAGCGAATCGTGTCGATGAAGGCCGGTCGATGGAGGACGCGACGTACCTCGTGACCCGGGAGGTCGATGACGAAAATCCCGGAAGGTTCCAGCGATTCCTGGCGTTCGGAGCGCGACTCGGTCAGGAAGGCAAGACGCCTGCCGTCCGGCGCGACGGCCATTTGCTTGACACGACATGGGGTGCTCGCGACCGGCAGAACGACGCTCGAATTCTCGGGCGCTTCGCCCGAGGCGGCCTGCCCGCGCACTGCCGCGCCCAGGTTGATACGGCTGATCACGTCGCCGCGTTCCTGCTCGCGGAAGCGGATGACGTCTTTCCATTCTTTTTCGTGCTCTTCCTGGCGCTCCTTCGTCCAGGGAACGCGCGCGGCGTAGTAGAGCGCGCTTGAATCTTCTGACCAAGCGAAGGCGTGGACTCCCTCGTCGCCGTGAGTCAGGGCAATCGCCTCGCCGCCGTCCGTGGGTATCACGTAAAGCTGTCCGATCTCCTTCTTGGCTTCATGGTCGTTCGGACTCGGGTCATCCGCTTCGGCACTCGCGGAAGTGGGCGCGGAGGCAGGGCGGTCGGAAAGAAACGCGATCCACCGGCCGTCTGGCGACCACTCCGGGTCGTGGTCGTAGCCGGAGCGCGTGAGAGGCACGAGCGTGGCCGTTGAATCGCGATATAGCCAGAGATCCTTGCGATACCGGTTGACGCTCCAATCCGGTCGCAGCGTCTCGATGACCACCGCCGAGCCGTCGGGCGCGATCTTAACGGTGTGAAAAGAAACGGAGTTGAAGAACTCGTCCGGCGTGACAGGTGGTTTCTCTGCCGCCCGCGCCATCAACGCTGCGGCCAGTGCCGCGAGCGCTGCGACGATTAGTCCGCTCTTGCGCATGATGCCTCCTGCCTTGGCTGTGTCCAAGGCCAAAACATATACATATCATGTGCAGTTGTGGTCAAGAACGCGAGCCGATGGTAATAAACGTCGGGAAGAGTATGAGTTCGCTCGCGGTCTATTCGAAACCGGCCAGCCCGCCGGATTCCTTGACCTCGAGCGTGCCGGTGAGCGGGATGTCCGCTGATGATGTTCCGATCATGATGTCGAAGGTTCCGGGCACGACCACCCAGTGCATGTTGCGGTCGAGCAGCTTCAGATCGTCGGGCCCCAGCGTGACGCTCACCGGTTTGCGCTCGCCGGGATCGAGCGCGACCCTCGCGAAGCCGCGCAGTTGCTTGACGGGAGTTGACACGGGCGCGAATCGTTCGTGGATGTAGATCTGAACCGTCTCGACGCCGGCGCGCTTGCCAACATTCTCCACGTCTACCGTGACGCGCGTCTTTCCCGCCGGATAGATTTGCGGGGGATCGATCCGCAGATGGCTGTACTTGAACTGCGTGTAGCTCAGCCCGTGGCCGAAAGGATAGAGTGGCGTAGCGGGCATATCGACGTAGGCCCGGTTGCGCGTCCAGCCGTGCTCAATCCAGTACGCTTTCGACGGCTTGTAGTCGTAGTAAGCCGGCAACTGGCCCGAACTGCGCGGGACGGTGATGGCGAGGCGGCCGCTCGGGTTGTAGTCGCCGAAAAGAACATCCGCGACGGCCAGGCCTCCGCGCTCTCCGGGCTCCCAAGCTTCGACAATGGCGGGGACGTGCTCGGCGGCCCAGCGGACGGAGAGCGGCCTGCCGTTGACGAGTACCACGACGGTGGGCTTGCCCGTCGCTGCCACTGCTTCAACGAGTTCTTCCTGAGCTCCGGTCAAATCGAAGCCCGCGACGTCGTAGCCTTCGCCGTCCGTGGGATGCTGGCCCTTCGGCCGGTCGCCCCTGCCAAACTGCTCGCCGACCACCACAATCGCCACGTCAGCGTGCTTCGCCGCCTCGATAGCCTCCGGGAATCCGCTCCGGTCATCGCCCAGAACCTGGCATCCCTTGGCGTAAGCAACGTGCGTCGCTGGCGATACCTTACCCTTGATGCCTTCGAGGATGGTCACCACGTGCTGCAACATGACGGAAGGCGAGTAGTCGCCCAACTGGTTCCAGACGTCGTCCGCATCGGGGCCGATCACGGCAATCGACTTAAGGTTCTTCTTCAGCGGCAACAGGCTATTCTGATTCTTGAGCAGGACGATGCCTTCGCGGGCCGCGCGTAGCGCGAGCTCCTGGTGCTCGGGCGAATGCACGACCTTCAGAGCCTGCTCGACGTCGACGTAAGGGTGCTCGAACAGCCCGAGGTTGAACTTCTGCTCGAGCACCCGCCGCAGCGCGCGGTCGACCAGCGCCTCCGGAACCTTTCCTTCTTCCACGTTCTCGATTAGCGGCCGCATGTACGCCGGCTCGTAGGTGATGTTCAGGTCGACTCCGGCGCGCAGCGCCAACGCGCCCGCTTCCTTCTGAGTCGGCACGATGTCCTCGTAGATGAGGGTTGAAAAGCCGCCGCCTTCGCTCTCGACAATTCCCTTGAAACCCAATTCCTGCCGCAGGACCCGGTCGAGCCACTTCTTCGAGGAGTGCAGCGGGACGTCCTCGACCTCGGGGTATCCGGCCATGACGCCCAGGCCGCCGGACCCGGTAATCGCTGCCTGCCAGGGGAGCAGAAAAGTCTCGCGCAGCTCGCGTTCCGACAACTCGATTGCGCCCCGCTCCAAGCCGCTAACCGGTTCGCTCTGCGTCAGGAAGTCGGTGAGCACGGCGATCACTTTGTCCGGAGCGTCGATGCGGGATCCTTGTGTGCCTTGAACAATGTTTTCCGCGATGCGTGAGTAAAGGTACGGGTCCTCCGTATAAGCTTCGCAGTTCCGTCCCATCCGCGGGTCGCGATCCAGCTCCAGCACCAAGGTGGAGAGCATGTGGATTCCCACCGCACGGGATTCTTGCGCCGCCACGGCATAGATCGACTTGACAAGCTCGGTATCAAAGCTGCTGCCGATGGCGAGCCCTTCCGGGAAAACCGTCGCTCCAGGAAACATGCCGCCGTGTGTGCCTTCTTCGTCCTCGAGCACGGGTATCTTGAGCCGCGTCTGAGTGAGCGCGATCTTCTGAAGCTCGTTGAAGTACTCGCCCTGCTGCCTGGCGCCTTCGTGCAGAATCTCGTTGGCGAGAGTGAAGAAGCCGCACCCGGGGCCAATCTGGTCAGTATAGGTTCCGGCCGCAAAGCGCTTGCACGCTTCCATCTTGGCCGGGATCGTCTTGCCCAGCTCGTCCACATAGACGCAGGGGAGATTGAGTTGCCCGACCTTTTCCTTGAGGGTCATGCGGCGGAGCAGATCCTCGACTCGCTGGTCAACTGGCTGATGCGGGTCGAGGTAGATGGGACTGCCTGGAGCGGACTGAGCGTGCAACGGTGCTGCCAGGAGTAGGACCAGCGTCCAAGCGAAAGTCAGCGCCGGTCCTCGTCGCCCGTTGAACATTGAACCCTCGTTCAGAATTGACATCGCGCGCCTCCATAACTTCCAAGCCCGGCATGACCGCATCAGCACGAATTCGAAGTCCCAAGGCGGGGCATTATATCCGATAAGCCGCGCCAGGAAGCGAACCGAGAGCCAAGCAACGTATGCTGGCGGAATCATCCCCTTGACACTGCCGCGAACGGCTTTAACATCATCCCTCCACCGGCCCGCACGGCAAGACGGTACACGGCTGGCCTTCTGACAAGGAGATTTCCATGAGCGCAATGACGCGGCGCGACGTTCTGAAAATGACCGGAGCAGGGTTAGCGGCCGGAGTCAGCCTTCCAAAGGTGGACTTCGCGGATTCCTCCCAGGAATCTGCGGCTCCTCGAGAACGGCCCAAGACGCGGAATCCGAAGAAGGTCATCATCGCCGGTGGCGGCATCGGAGGACTGTGCTGCGGCTACGAGTTGATGATGCGCGGCCACGATGTAACACTGTTCGAGGCGGCGGGGCGGACGGGCGGGCACGTCAAGACGATCCACGATCCGCTGGCTGACGGCCTCTACGCCGACGTGGGCGCCGAGCACTTCACCAAGCCGGGCTATGACCTCTACTGGGGCTACGTGCGTGAGTTCAACTTGACTCCACTCTACTATCCCCACCGCGAACACCTGATCCACTTTATCGAAGGCAAGAGGTATACCGACGAAGAACTCGCGGATCCGAAGACGCTGGCCGGATTCGGCTTCAATCAGCGTGAGATCGGTTATCTCGAGCACCATCCGTGGTGGGACCTCGAGTCCCTGTATGTTGCACCCTACCTCGACAGCTTCCCGGACGAATACCATCCGTTTGCCGCCGGACTCAACGCCCTCGATCAGACGAGCTTCACCGATCTCCTCAAGAAAGACGGAGCTTCGCCGGCCGCGATGCGCTTTATCGGCAACGGCGGCTCCGCGCTGCACGCCATCTGGCACGCGGCGGTATTGAAGAAACGTGGCGTGCCGCTCTCGCCTCCCGTCGTCTACCGGCTCAAGGGTGGAAACCAGATGCTGCCCGACGCCTTCGCCGCAAGGCTCGGCGAGCGAATCCATCTTGGCGCGCCCGTCAGCAGCATCGAGCGCAGCGATACCGGCGTGCGCGTGCACTACCGGGAGTTCGAGCACGAGAAGACGATGGACGCGGATTTCCTCGTCTGCTGCATGAACGCCATCGTCCTGCGCCGCATTCCGGTAACTCCTGCCTGGCCGGGGTCGAAGGCGTTCGCCATCAACACCGTCGCCTACGACATGTATTCGCGCGTGGCGTTTCAGTGTCGCACGCCGTTCTGGGAGAAGGATAAGATCAGTCCCAATTGGGAAGGCGCCGATCCGAACCTGAGTGAGATGTGGCGGATGGCGGAAGAGGTTCCGACCGATCGCGCCGTGCTCATCGCGACCGCCGCGAATAGCGCCACTGCCGGCGACGCGCTGGAGGCGTTTCGCCGGCTTTATACCGGACAGTCGGAGGACATTGAACACGCGGTCATCCAGACCTGGGCCAACGAGCCCTGGGCGATGGCTTGCGAGGTGGTCACCTATCGCGTCGGGGATCTGGTCAAGATGTGGCCCGCCATTACAGAGCCCGTCGGGCGCGTCCACTTTGCCGGAGCGTACACCGACAATCTCAACTGGGGCCAGGAAGCTGCAACGCGGTCGGCGAATCGGGTGGCGGAGGCAATCGACCGTGCGTGAGCGCGAAGGTTGATATGCGCGTTCCTAGACGCTTGTGGGCCGCGCTTGAACTGGCGCTGGCAGTCGTCCTCGCCGGCGCGTTGGCTGTTCCGCCGACGCGCGGACGCGCCGTCGCGGCGCACGCTGCGCCGAATCGGGTTGCCAGCGCGCCGCCTCAGGCGCGCTATGAAACCCGCGCCATCCATGATCCGAACGGCACCGGCAGGTTCTACATGGGCCGGGAGATCGCGCAGGTTATGGGACCCGGCGGCATCGCCTGGCTGGATCGCCCCGAACGCGAAGCCGAGGAACATCCCGCGGAGGTGCTCGACGCCTTAGAGCTGCGGGGCGGGGAAGTGGTCGCCGACTTGGGAGCCGGGTCCGGTTATTTCACGTTTCGCATTGCGCCCCAGGTTGGGAAGACCGGTAAAGTGCTGGCCGTCGACATCCAGGACCAGATGCTGGATACGATTCGCCGCCGCGCCAACGAGCTGAAAATCACGAACGTCGAAGAGGTGAAGGCGACCGAGACCGATCCCGGTTTGCCCGCGAACAGCGTCGACCTCGTGCTGATGGTGGACGTCTACCACGAACTTGCCTATCCCTACGAAGTCATGACCAAGGTCCACCAGGCCCTGAGACCCGGTGGGCGGGTTGTCTTCGTCGAGTATCGCAAAGAGGATCCGCGCGTGCCCATCAAGGAAGTGCACAAAATGTCGATCGAGCAGCTCGAGAAGGAGATGAGGGTTGTAGGGCTCCGGCATTTGCGGACGGTGGAGACGCTCCCGTCGCAGCACATTGTGATCTTCGAGAAGCGTCAATGAATTTGGGACTCAATTCACCGTGAACGACGGATGTTCAACCTTGTGACCGTCAGGGAGTAACATGAATCTGGGACTCAAAGGCAAGGTGGCGATGGTGGCCGGAGCCAGCCGCGGATTGGGATTCGCCATCGCGCGTGCTCTGTCCAGCGAAGGGGTGCTGGTGTCGATGGGCTCGAGCGACCCGGCTGCGATCTCGGACGCCGCGAACCGCATCGAGCAGGAGACGGGGGTCGCAACGCTCGGTGTCGCGGCGGACGTACGTTCAGCCGAAGCCCTCTCTCGCTGGCACCAGGCGACGACCGAGCGCTTTGGCCCGGTGGACCTGCTGGTGACCAACTCGGGCGGGCCGCCCGCTGGACAGGTGGAATCGTTTGATGACGCAGCCTGGCAGAGCGCCTTCGAACTGCTCGTGCTGAGTGTGGTTCGCATGGTTCGGCTGGTGGTGCCGCCCATGGTCGCTCGGAAGCAAGGCAGCATCGTCATGCTGACTTCGTCTTCCGTGAAAGAGCCGATCGCGAATCTCGCACTGTCGAACGTTCTGCGTCCGTCCGTGGCGGCTCTGGCGAAGACTCTGGCGAGCGAGCTGGCCGGCCAGGGCGTCCGCGTGAACCACGTCATCCCGGGACGTATCGCGACCGACCGGGTCCGTCATTTGGACGAAATCAGCAGCCAGAAAGCGCGAATCACCTTAGCCGAGCAGGAACGGCGGGCGAGGGCGGCGATTCCGCTCGGCCGCTACGGCCAGCCCGACGAATTCGCGCGAGCCGTTGTGTTTCTGCTGTCTGACGCGGCGGCCTACATCACCGGCGCGACCTTGCAGGTGGACGGTGGGCAGATCCGCAGCGTCTTGTAAAGCTCGAGAGAGTGGCGGGCGCGCTATCGGATCGTCGTCACACGCGCGCTTGAAGGAGGTGAGTGACTGTGGAAACATCACGCAGCCTTACCCGCCGCGAATTCGTGTCGCTGGCGGCGGTCGCGGCCGGCGCCTCGCTCGTGCCGTCAGGGTTCGCTTCACCAGCCCAAGATCCGGTTGTCGATGCGCGGCGGGCCAAAGGGCGGGCGGGCAACCGCGAACGAGCACGCTGGATGGTCGAACCTTTTCCACTCGAGCAGGTGCGATTGCTCGACGGCCCTTTCCAGCAGGCGATGGAGATCAACCGGCAGTGGCTGAACTCGCTCCCTTCCGACCGGCTGCTGCACACCTTTCGTCTGACCGCAGGACTCGCTTCCTCCGCTGAACCACTCGGCGGCTGGGAAAAGCCCGATTGCGAATTGCGCGGGCACTTCGCCGGCGGCCACTATCTATCCGCCTGCGCGCTGATGTACGCCGGCACCGGCGACGAAGCTCTCAAGGAGAAAGCAGATGCCGTGGTCGCGGAGCTGGCTAAGTGCCAGCACGTTCTCCAGAACGGCTACCTCAGCGCCTTCCCAGTCGAGGAATTCGACCGGCTGCGTGAAGGACGACGCGTGTGGGCGCCCTTTTACACGTATCACAAGATCATGGCCGGCCTGCTCGACATGTATCTGTATTGCGGCAATGAGCAGGCGCTCAAGGCCGCCGAGGCCATGGCGGGTTGGGTCGGGCACTGGCACGAAAGCATCAGTGACGAGCACATGCAGCGCATCCTGCAAACGGAGTTCGGTGGCATGCAGGAAGTCCTGCTCAATCTCTACGCTGTAACCGGACAGCGCGAGTACCGGTTCCTGGCGAGCCGGTTTGAGAAGCGGATGTTTTTCGATCCGTTGGAAGCACATCGCGACGAGTTGAAAGGCATTCACGCCAACACTCATATTCCGCAGGTCATCGGCGCGGCCCGCGCCTATGAATTGACAGGTGAACAACGCTATCGCGACATCGCCGAGTACTTCTGGCAGGAGGTCACGAGCGAGCGGACTTACTGCACGGGCGGCACCAGCAACGACGAATACTGGCGCACCGATCCGGGCAAGCTGGCGAGCGAACTCGGGAAGTACACCGAGGAGTGCTGTTGCGCCTACAACATGCTCAAGCTGACGCGGCACGTCTTCGGCTGGACCGCCGACGCGCGCGCCATGGACTACTACGAGCGCACGCTCTTCAATCACCGGCTCGGCACGCAAGACTCGAGCGGGCTCAAGAGCTATTACCTGCCGCTCGGCTCAGGCTATTGGAAATACTACAACTCACCTTGGGATTCCTTCTGGTGCTGCACCGGCACAGGGGCGGAGGAGTTCTCCAAGTTCGCCGACACGATCTACTTCCACGATGACGATGGCGTCTACACGAATCTTTTTATCGCCTCCGAGCTCCATTGGCCGGAGAAAGGGCTGCGACTGCGCCAGGAAACGAAATTCCCCGAGCAGGAAGGAACGACGCTGGTGGTTCGCGTGGAGCGCCCCACCGAACTCGCGCTACACGTCCGGATTCCTTACTGGACGTCGCGCGGGGGCGTGGTCAAACTCAATGGCGAGGCGCTGCCGGCCTTTGCGAGCCCATCGAGCTATCTCACGCTGCACCGCATCTGGAAGGATGGCGACAAGGTGGAAGTGCGCCTGCCCATGAGCCTGCATATCCACCCGATGCCCGACGATCCGACGCTCGAAGCGGTGATGTACGGCCCGCTGGTGCTCGCCGGCCGCCTGGGTGACACCGGCTTGAGTAAGGCGCTCACCTATCCCGGATATGACACGGCGCCGCCCGGTGATCCGATACCGGTGCCCGCCATCGCCAGCCGCGGCCAGCACCCTCTCGCCTGGGTCGAACCCGTCAGCGGCCAACCTTTGACGTTCCGCACGTCGGGCCAGAGCGAGAAGGTGTCCCTCATCCCTTTGTACAAGCTGTCGGGCGAGCGGTACGCAGTTTACTGGAAGGTGAGTTTACAGAATGCCTGACAGCTTGAGGTGAAAACACGAAGAGGTTTCTACGATGGAAGCGGGCTAAGCTCAAGTTCACGGCTCGGGGAGGCTGCCATGAGGCGTTCGACGCTTGCTCTACTCTTGTTGCACAGTGTCTCGCTATTCGCTCAGCAGGCGCCCAAGATCCGCTATCAGTCTGTTCGCGATTTCTTGAAGCTTCCCCCGGATATCTATTTCGGCGAGGTCGCGGGCGTAGCCGTGAACTCCAAGGGACACGTCTTCGTGTTTTCGCGGGGTAATACCACCGGACCCGCGTACGGTGCGGCCGCCGCACAACTCCTGGAGTTCGGGGCCGACGGCCAATTCATTCGCGAGATCGGCCGCAATTTGTATGCTTGGTCGTTCGCGCACTCCGTAAAGATCGACAACGATGACAACATCTGGGTCGCCGACAAGGGCTCGGACATGGTGATCAAGTTCAACCCTGAAGGCCGGGTGTTAATGGTCTTTGGGCGTAAACAGGAAGCCTCGGACGAAGGCACCGAAGCGCTGCGCCATCCCAAGCCACCCCTGCCTCCGGTGGACGGGATGTTCAGGCAAGTGACCGACATGGCTTGGGATGCATCAGGAAACACGTATATCAGCGACGGTTATATCAACTCGCGCGTCGCAAAAATCGATAAAGACGGCAACTGGCTCAAATCGTGGGGCGAGCCGGGCAACGGCCCCGGACAGTTCAACACTCCGCATAGCATCGCGGTCGACGCCGAGGGGCGGGTCTACGTGGCGGACCGCGGCAATCGTCGCATCCAGGTGTTCGACGGCGAAGGCAAATTCCTGAAGCAGATTACCATCGACGTGCCCGTCGATCCGGACGCTCGTCCGGCGATCGGCAATAAACCGCATGCGACCACGGGTGCGATGGCGCCCGGCGCGCCGTGGGCCATCTGCATCACGCCGGGGCCGAATCAAGTGCTATTCAGCGCTGACGGCTACCCCGGCCGGATCTACAAGCTCACCTTGGATGGGAAAGTTTTGGGGGTACTTGGCGAATCCGGCAAACAACTCAAGCAGTTCGGTTGGATCCATGAAATGGCGTGCCCGTCCGAGACGGAGCTCTACGTCGCGGAGTTGTTGAATTGGCGCGTGCAGAAGCTGATTCTCGAACCGAGCCATTAGTTTGTGAACCGAACCGCAATATTCATGCTTACGTCGATAGGGGCCAGGCTCCCTGCAACTCCGTGCCCGTCTTAACGCTTACAGCTCCAGGTTGTCAGGGCGAGGTTGGTGGACCTGGTCGGGATCGAACCGACGACCTCATGACTGCCAGTCATGCGCGCTCCCAACTGCGCCACAGGCCCGACGGAGTGAGGAAACTAAACAGCCTCATGTCGTTTGTAACATGAGGCCAGGGGAGTGTCAACGCACATGTCCGCTTTGGTGCTGGCGGCTCAGCCAGTACCCTCCGGTTTTGTTGCCGGGTAGTGGTTTGCGATGTAGCGGCGGGTTTAGCCCGCCATCTGTGGCGGCATAAAGCCGCCACTACTTCAAACTGACACATTACCCGTTGCCAGCCGCGATGATTGAGCCCCAGGAGAAAGCTTCTCACCCACAAAGGACCTGCGATCCGATTCCCTAATTATTCATATTATAAGTATAAATAAAGTAATAGTTTTAGTACTCGTTCTCTTGTGGTAACAAAGAGAATGCGACACATGTCTTCGGTGGGTCACACTGTCCTCATCGCAGAACAAAGCTTTGAGCATACCCTTAGCCCGAAGTTAAGTCCCAATGTATGAATCTCTTCCTACAAGCTGGTTTACAAGAACTTCCTCGCCCTGCCCGGGCGAGAGTGGACTTTGGCACCATTGTTGCCTTCTGGCAATCGGGTTCTGGCGGTGGTCGTGAACTGCCAGGAAGGGGGGAGCGTTTGCGAGTCTTACTCGTCGACGACCACGACGTGGTACGCCGTGGTCTGCGGGCCTTGATTGAGGCTCATGGCGGTTGGGAGATCAGCGGTGAGGCCAAGAGCGGCCGCGAGGCAATCGAGAAAACCCATAAACTCAAGCCTGACATCGTCGTCCTAGACTTCGGAATCCCCGACATGAACGGACTGGAGGTGGCACGCCGGATTCTGAGAACCCGGCCGGAGACTCACGTCCTCGTGGTCACCATGTACGAGTCCGAGGATGTGATTGGGGACATCCTGAGGGCCGGGATACGCGGATTTGTCCTGAAATCGGACGCCGGGCGGGAGCTCGTGGCGGCCCTTGAGGCCCTGGGCCAAAATAAACCCTACTTTACTCCTCGTGTAGCGCAGATGGTGCTCGACGGTTTCCTGACGCAGGTCGCGCCGGCGCATTTGGGCCGGACGATACGCAACCGCTTATCTCCACGCGAGCGCGAAGTGGTTCAGTTGCTGGCGGAAGGCAAGAGCAACAAGGAAATCGCGAGCCGGCTGCACATCAGCGTGAAGACGGTGGAAGCCCATCGCTCGAACGTCATGCACAAACTTGACCTCCACTCCATCAGTCAGATCACCCGCTACGCCATCCGCAACCGTCTGATCGTCGCCTAGACTGGCCGGCTGGAGCCGGAGATTGCATATTCTGGAACAAACTTTGAGGGGCCGGTGTCCGTCTAATTGGTAAGAAGACCCAGCCCGCCGCGGCTTGCGGTTGGGTTCTGGAACTGCTATGTTGGGTGTGTAATGAGCGCTTCGCAGCCTGTAGGACTGGCGCTGGAACGAGCCTTCCCGGCGACGACCGAGGAAGCGCTGTTCGTGCAGGAACTCCAGGCGGGCTCGGAAGAAGCGTTCGCGAGTCTGCTCGAAGCGTATCAACATCCCGTTTTCAATCTCATCGCACACATCGTCGAGAACAGCAGCGACGCCGCGGACGTGCTGCAGGACGTTTTCCTCAAGGTATTCCGAGGCATCCGCCACTTCCACGGTGACAGCAGCCTGAAGACGTGGATCTACCGCATCGCCGTACACGAGGCTTCCAATCACCGGCGCGGTTGGATCCGGCGCCACCGGCGGGAACCGTTCTCGCTCGACGAGAGCATGACGCAGCCGGCGGCCGCATTGGCCGAGGACCGGAGTGAGACGCCTTACCAGGCGTTCGAGCAGTCGGAGCGCGAGGGGATGGTCAAGCGCGCGCTCGCCAGCCTGGCGCAACCTTACCGGACGGTGGTGGTGCTGCGGGAGATTGAGGGAATGTCCTACGAGGAGATTGCCAAGGTGGTGGGCGTGGCGGAGGGGACGGTGAAGTCGCGGCTGATGCGCGGCCGCGAGTTGTTGCGGCAGAAGATCGTGAGACTGGGCGTCCGGGGCTAAGAGCATGTTCGAGCTGTGCCAGGAAATTCGCGGTCACTTCTCCGATTACCTCGACGGAGTGTGTTCATCGGATGATCTGCGCTCCCTGCGCTATCACCTCTCTTACTGCGAAGCGTGCAGCGAGGAACTGGAGCGCTGGCAAGCGGTGCGGGCCGAGCTGCGTGCGCTGCCGCGGCTCGAAGTTCCGCAGAAACACGCGCTGCGGCTGCGCGTCGCGCTGTCCCAGGAACTGCATCGCAACTTGCTGGGGCGGCTATGGGTACGTCTGGAGAATGCTCTGCGACCGGTGTTGCTGCCGGCCTCGGCAGGCGTGGCGCTGACCGCCATTATCTGTTTCGGCCTGATCATCGATGCGCGTACGGCGCCGCCACCCAGCGGTGCGGATATCCCCGACGTTCCGGTACAGATTGTCACACCGCCGCGCGTGCGGACGCTCGCGCCCCTCGACTTCAATACCGGGGACCAGCCGGTCGTCCTGGTGACCCACATCGACGCCGACGGCCGGGTGACGAATTATCAAATCCTCTCCGGGCAGGACTCGCCGGAACTCGAGAACCGCCTCGACCGCATGATGTACTTCAGCGTCTTCCATCCCGCCACGATGTTCGGCCGTCCGACCACGGGACGAATGGTCCTGTCGTTCCGCAGCATTACGGTACGCGGCTGAATCCCCAAACGTAGAAGTTAGAAGCTAGAAGGCCCCGCCAGAATGGGAAACACGGTAGAATGATTGGATGGGGATCGATCGTCCACGCGCTGTGCTTTCGGCATTTCGAAACTTAAGGGTTGAGTTCCAAACCCATCATCAAAGACTCGCGGTAATCCTGATGTTGGTGCTTGCCCTGGCCGTGACTCGACCTGGACTGGCGCAGGAGGCGAGCAACGTCTCACTCGACGCAAGCGAGCAGATCTTCTCGGTTCTCGCGGCCTTGAACGCCGCCGGGTATGACACGGGCCTCGGCGCCGACACCGGCGAGCCTACGCGGGAGCAGGTGCGCGCCCTGCTTGCCAAGGAGCACATTCCGGTGCTGCCCGACCTCCAGAAATTCTACGCCGCGCACCAGATCGCGAATGACTCCGCCGCCGACCTCGGGCAATTCGTCTCGCTCGCGCTGCTGCTCGGTCCTCCGCCCGAATTCAAGCCCACGGTGGCAATGCAGGACCTGCCTCCCGATGCCAAACACGTGGCGGGACTGATTCCCCTACTCAAGAAGTTCTACCAGCAGGCGGACCTTATCGAGCTGTGGTCGCGCGTCCAGCCGCGCTATCAGGCGGAAATCGCGCGTTACAGCGACCCGGTGCGCCAGAGCGTGACGCTTTCTGACGTCTACCTGCGCTCGCCGAGCGGCACCTACCTGGGGCGGAACTACCACATCTATCTCAGCCTGCTCGCCGCGCCCAACCAGGTGCAGGCGCGCATCTACGGCTCCGACTACTACCTGGTGGTCACGCCTTCCAAGGAACTCAAGGTACCCGAGATTCGGCACCAGTACCTCCACTTCATGCTCGACGCTCTGCCGCTCAAGTATGCGGCCGAGGTTCAGAAGAAGTCCGAGCTCCTGGCCGTGGCGCACAACGCCCCCGCGCTGGCGCCAGACTTCAAAGCGGATTTTTCCCTCCTGCTCACCGAGTGCCTGATTCGCGCCGTCGAGCTCCGCATGGACAAGCGTCCCAAGGCGGAAGCGGAAAAGACCGCGCAGGACCTGGCGGCGCAGGGCCTGATCCTCACGCCCTACTTCTACGACGCCCTCGCCGAGTACCAGGAACAGGAATCCTCGATGGGCGTCTACTACAAGCCGCTGATTCTGGGCATTGACCCCGATGATGTAACCCAGCAGATGGCGAAGATAAAGTTTGCGCCCGCGCCCAAGCCCGCGACGAGCAACGCCGGTCCGCCGGAGTCGGCCGAGGATCGCCTCGTCGACCAGGGTGACAACCTTATCTCTCAGGGCAACTACAAGGAAGCGCACGACGTCTTCGAAAGCGTGCTGGCGAAGGATCCTGCGAGTCCCCGCGCGCTTTACGGTATGGCGGTCGTCGCCAGCAACACGCGCAAGCCCGACCTGGCGGAGGAATACTTCAAGAAGACGCTCGACGTGTCGCGCGACCTGCGTTTGGTGACGTGGTCGCACGTCTATCTCGGGCGTATTTACGATCTCAGGGGCGAGCGCGAGAAGGCGCTCGAGCAGTATCGCGCCGCTTCGGTGACGGCTGCCGCCTATCCGGAGGCCTGGCGTGCCGTTCAAGACGGCCTGCGGCTGCCTTACGGGACCAAATAGTCGTGGGTCGTACCATACCTATCTGCTCTCGTTGGCTTTTTCCTCCGGAAACGCCTCCCGATAACGGGACACCACGACTTGGGCAGAGAGCCGCGACCCCACGATTGCCGTAATGGCGGTCGTCGAGCCAGCCGGGCTGCCGGCGTAACGGGTTTCAATCGCATGGCTCAAGGCGATTCTTCGCGGCAAGCGATTCTCCCCATCGTCGCCACGTTGTTCGCGATCATCGCCGCCGCCCGCATCGTCTCGACTTACCGGGTCTTCAGCGAGACCTCCGACGAACCGACGCACCTGGCTTCGGGCATGGAATGGTTGGATCGGGGTACTTACACCTTCGACGTGATGAATCCGCCGCTGGCGCGAGTCGCCGTCGCGCTCGGCCCCTTCCTCGCCGGACTGCGGCTTCCTGACCAGAACACGCCTGGGGACTGGGGCAACGAAATCCTCTACGCGCGCGGGCAGTATACGCGTCATCTTGCACTCGCGAGGCTAGGCGTGTTGCCCTTTTTTCTGCTGGCCGTGTTCGTGGTCTATGCCTGGACGCGGCGTCTTGCGGGCAGCGGCGCGGCGGTGGTGTCGGTCTTGATCTTCACCACGCTGCCGCCGATCCTGGCCCATGCCGGACTCGCCACGACCGACATGCCGTTTACGGCCCTCTTGGTGGGCGCTCTGTTCGCCTTGACGCTATGGTTGGAGCGGCCCACCCTGCTCCGCAGTTTGGCGCTGGGCGCGGCCGCGGGGCTGGCGTTACTCACTAAGTTCTCGGCGGTGCTTTTCTTGCCGGCCTGCGGACTGGCGATTCTCGGTGGCCGGTGGCTCGTCTACAAGTACCGAGCGCCGACGGCGGACGTCGAACGGCGCCCAAGGCTCGCCGCCGCGGCCGTCGCGACACTGGCCGCTTGCCTCCTGATCTGGGGCGGATACCGATTCACTTTCTCCCTTCAGCCCCTTAGTTCCGCGTCCAGTCGCCCGCACTTGACCATCGACCGTTACCTCGGTTCATCCGGCATCCTGCATCGTATCGCCTACTTCGCGGACGAGCGTGTCCCTGTCCCCGGCTTTTTCAAAGGCCTGCGCGCTGCCGCCGACCTCGACGTCCGAGGGACCAACGCTTATCTCCTCGGCAAGGTCCGCCCAGGCGGCTGGTGGTATTTCTTTCTCGTGGCCCTGGCCTTCAAGTCGCCCATCTCTTTTCTGATCCTGAGCGGACTTGGACTTGTAGTATCCATCCTGGGCGTCAGGAAGCACCCCGACTGGCGCCCGCTTGCGCCTCCCGTGGCCGCCGTCGCCATTCTCCTCGTGACGATGCCGGCCAGGATCAACTTGGGATTGCGCCACATCCTGCCGACGTATGCTTTACTCGCGATCGCCGCGGGCCTGGGCGCAACCGCACTGTGGAACGCGCCGCGGCGCCGGGCGCTGGGCCGGGCCGTCGTAGCGATTCTCGTAACCTGGCAGGTCGTGTCTTCGGCACGCATCCATCCGGATTACCTAGCTTACTTCAATGAGCTGGCGGGCCGCCACCCGGAGCGAATCCTTGTGGATAGTGATCTGGACTGGGGGCAGGACGTGCTTCGTCTCTCGGATGCCCTGCGCGCCCGCCGAGTGGACGAGCTCTCGATCGCTTGCTTCTGCAGCGCTGACCTCAGCCAGCATCTGCCTCGATACACGCCCCTCGTTCCCTATAAGCCGACGACCGGCTGGGTCGCCATCAGCCTCTTCGATCTCGAAGAAGGCGGGTGGTATCAGTCCAAACCAGTGCCCCCCGACGCCTATTCGTGGCTGGAGGCTTATCAGCCGGTCGCACTTGTTGGACGGTCTATCCGGCTCTACTACATCCCCACCGGGGCCGGGGCTCCGCCAGACCAACCCCGGTCGACTCGCTGAGGCCGAGGCAAAGTCGGCCCCGGACTCACACCGCACTTTGGAGGTGCCAACTAGCAACGTTGTCGCGGTTTGATTGACAGTGCTGAATTTTTACGATAGGCTCGGATTATTCAGGGGTTATCTTAGGGGAGTGGGTTAAAAATGAACAGATTGGGGATGAAGATTGTCGTGGGCGCGGCTATGGCAGCCGCTCTTGCTTTGGGCGCTGCCATGTTGGGCGCGTCGATGCAGGCGCCGTCCGGCCAGCAGAATCAGCAACCGGCGCAGGGCCAGCAAGGTAGCCAAGCCGGCCAAGCGGCTAAACCCGCACAGCCGGCGGCGAGCGGCCAGCCCGCCGCTCCTTCCAAGCAGGAAGTCGATGACTGGAACGCGCTCCGGCAGGAAGCTGCCACGGGGCTTGATACGGACAAGGTCGTCCAGCTCGCCACCGACTTCGAGAAGAAGTATCCCACGAGCACGATGCTGACTTACGTGGACATGTTCGCGGCGAGCGCCTACCAGTCGAAGGGCGACGTGGGGAAGTCGATCGAGTTCGGCAAAAAGAGCCTCAATCTGAATCCCGACAACCTGATGAGCCTCATCATCATGGCCGACCTGCTGCCCACCCCTCAAGCCACCAAGGGTCCCGACAAGGACAAGCGCCTCTCGGAAGCGGAGACCTATGCCAATCGCGCCCTGGGACTGGTGGCGAAGATGCCCAAGCAGCCGAATGAAACCGACGATCAAGCCAAGAAGCGTCGCGATACGCTGTCTGCCGACCTGCATTCTTCGCTCGGCATGGTGCATTTGCAGCGATCGGCTGAAACCCTGGCGGGCCCTGACAAGGCCGAACTCGCCAAAGCGGAAGACGAATACAAGCTCGCGACCGCCATCGACAAGCCCAGCCCGCAGGATTTCTTCCGGTTGGGTGAGGCTTACTCGAGCGACGGGAAGATCGATGAGGCCATCGATGCGTTCTCCAAGGCTTCGCAGTTTGGCCAGGGCGGACCCATCCAGCCCTACGCCGATCAGAGACTCGATGAGTTGAAGAAGCAGAAGGCGGCGCAAACCGCGCCCGCCGCAGCACCCGCCAAACCGCCGGCCAAACCTTGAGGCCGGCGAGGTTGTGGGGACGGACGGCCGGATCCTGGCGCAGGACTCGTGGAGCGGGGTATCGCCGGATAACCGATCCTCGATGCATGGCAAAGCCCTCCCTCAAAAGTCTCCAAACCCGCATTGACCACCAGTTCCGGAGGCGCTCTTTGCTCCTCGAGGCTCTCACCCACTCCTCCTACGCGCGCGAGGCCGGTGGCCGTACCCGCGACAACGAACGCCTGGAATTCCTCGGAGATTCGGTGCTGAATCTCCTGGTGAGCATCCGGTTGGCCGAGACGTTCCCGGATTACAAGGAGGGACGGCTGTCGCGCGCCCGGGCGCGGCTGGTGTCGGCCGAACACCTCGCCAAAGTTGCTGTACTCCTCGAACTCGGCAAGCACTTACGCCTGGGCCGGGGAGAGAAGAAGACGGGCGGCGCGACGAAGTCCGCTCTGCTGGCCGATGCGCTCGAAGCCCTGGTGGCGGCGCTCTACCGCGATGGCGGCTTCGAGGCGGCAGGAAAGTTTGTCGACCAGTTTGTGCTTCCGCCGGATCTGGCGGCCAGCGCCAACGAATTGCTTTCGGTCGACTACAAGTCGGCGCTGCAGGAATACTTGCAGGGGCAGCACCTGCGCCTGGCCAAGTATCGCGTGGTCGCCGAGCAGGGTCCCGAGCATAAGAAGACGTTTACGGTGGAAGTCTCGGCCGGCGACGGCTGGTTGGCGTCGGGCAGCGGCGCAAGCAAGAAATCCGCCGAGCAGCAGGCCGCCATGACGCTGCTTGCGTCCCTGGGAAGGAATCCTGAACCGCATGACTGAATCGACCCGCAAGTCAGCCTTGCGCGACACACTCGAATCGCTGGTGGTGACGGTGGTGCTGGCGATCTTCGGCACCACCTTCGTGGTCCAGGCGTTCAAGATTCCTACCGGCTCGATGGAGAACACCCTGCTTATCGGCGACCACCTGCTGGTGAACAAATTCATTTTCGCTCCTCGATCGAGCCAGCTCACTCACCTCATGCCTTACCGGGACATCCGGCGGGACGACATCGTGGTCTTCAAGTATCCCTATGACGATCAGGCGCAGGAGCCCGGAGAACACCTGGTGAAGCGCGTCATCGGCGTGCCGGGGGATCACATCAAGCTGGTGCATCGCCAGGTCTTGGTGAACGGCCAGGCGGTCCCGGAGCCGTTCACCAACTACAACGACCAGCCCGATATGCCGGAGCTGGCGGATGATTTTCCGCCGCCGGACGAGGATACGGCGGCGCGCTACATGACGTCGCGCTGGCTGGGGATCTACGCGCAGCACGTCGAGCACGGGGAGCTGGTAGTACCGCCCGGCGAATACTTCGTCATGGGCGACCACCGCGAGCGAAGCTGGGACAGCCGGTTCTGGGGTTTCGTGCCGCGCGCCATGATTCAGGGCCGGCCGCTCGTCATCTACTGGTCGTTTGAGACGCCTCCTGAGGAGTATCTCAAGACGTCGCTCAACGACCGGCTGTCACAGACCGCGGATCTGGTGGTTCATTTCCTGAGCAAGACGCGCTGGCGCCGCACGTTCAAAGTAGTACGCTGAGGTTGGCATCACTGAGACGCCGCCATGAGTCCTGGCCATCGCCGCACGAGTCGAAGAGCCCTGGTCGCGGTGCTGTTTCTCGCGCTGGCGGCGTGGTTTCTCCCCTCCTTGGTCAGCGTGGAGCGTTACCGGCGCCGGCTGGAAGCTGGACTCGAGCAGGCGCTGAAGCGTCCCGTGGACTTTGGCGCGGTCTCGTTGCGCCTCTTGCCGCGGCCGGGATTCGTCATCGAGAACGTGGTCGTCCACGAGGACCCGCGGTTCGGCATCGAGCCGTTTGCCCGCGTCGACCGCATCGATTGCGACCTCGCCTGGCGGAGCCTCTTCGGCTCGCGCTTTATCTTTTCCCGCCTGCATCTCGATCACCCCACGTTTAACGTCGTACGCAACGCGGCGGGTGAGTGGAACGCCGAGAGCCTGCTGCGCGAAAGCGGCATTGCCTTACCGGCGGGGAGCGCGTCGCGCCGTGGTCCGCCCCCGAGTGTCGCCTTTGACGTCGACGGGGCGCGCGTCGACTTCAAGGTCGGCCAGGACAAAAAGCCTTTCTCCGTCACGGACCTTCGCGCCCAACTCAGCTTCGAGCCGGCGCGCGGTTTGCTGCGCTATCGCCTGGTCGGAAGGCCGGTTCGCACCGATTTGACGGTGCCCGGGCCCGGAGAGATTTCGCTTGACGGCGACTGGACGCCGGGACGCGCGCTCGACGGGCCAATCCACGCCACGCTCAGCACCCAAAGGTCGCTGCTCTACGACTGGGTACCGCTGGTCAGCGGCCGCAACCCCGGGGTCTACGGCGTCGTCGACCTGACGGTGCGCCTGGCGGGATCGCTCGAGCGGCTGGACGCCGAGGGAGATAGCGCCATCAGCGAGTTCTACCGCTGGGAACTTTTGCCGCCCTCCGATTCCACGCGGCTCGAAATCCACTTCCAGGGCGAGTTCGATCGCCGGATGGGACGCATCGGGGTCTCGAGTGCCGACATCGCGTTTGGCAACGCGCGGCTCCACGTCGCGGGATCGGTCGCGAACGTGTCGCGCGATCCCAGCCTCGACCTGCTTTTCGTGATACCGCGTTCTTCGGCGGCCGACCTGGTGTTGCTGGCGAGACGCTTTTGGACCGCGCCCAAGTGGCTGGGCGCCTCGGGGACCGTCAATGGCCTGGTAGCGCTCCGCGGTCCGTGGTCGAAACGGAGCCTGGGCGGTTTGATGACGGCGCGCAGCGTCGAGGTCCAGACGCCCACGGGTCGCGTTGCCGTGTCGACCGCCAGCCTGCGCGTCGACGAGTCGGGAGTCCGCCTTGCTCCGGTCAGGATTACCCTCGCGCCTCGCCTGGAACTCGTTGCCGAAGGGGCGGCGGGGTACGCAGGGCTTCCTGAGCCGAGCGGCGGAAAAGTTGAAAAATCGAGGAACGCACCGAAGAAGTCCTTTAGAATCAACCAAGCCGTTTTTACGAAACAAGGCGCCGCCGGCTCGTCAAGTACCGGCCAACCTCGCTATGAGCTCGCGCTGACCGGCAAGCTCCTCCCACTCGGCGATCTGATTCGGTTCGCGCGGTCGAGCGGACTCACGGCCATCCAGGGAGTCGAAGCCCAGCAGGGGACGGTGAGTGGCTCGCTGCGGCTCGAAGGCGCCGCCTGGCCGCCCGCCAAGCCCTCGATCGACGGACAGGCCGAGGTTGCGAACGCGCGCCTCCTGATCCCCGGATTGAATGATCCCCTGCATATCCCGCAGGCCGTGGTACGCGTCGCGGACGACCACGTGACGGCGTTCCCACTCGAAGCGACGCTGGGCGGCAACGCGTTCACCGGCCGGCTGGAACACGAAGGCGGGGCGCAGAATCCATGGAAATTCGACATCGCGACGGGCGAGCTCAGCATCGCCGAGAGTGCGCTGTGGTTTGAATCCCTCGGACAGCGCTCGACGCCACGCTCCATCCTCGATCTGCTGCCCGGATTCAGCTCGTATGACGCGCGCCGCGCCGCGGCTGCCCGTCTGTTTGCCGCGCTCGCCGCCGAAGGCACGGTCCATGCCGCGGCGATCACCTACCGCTCGCTGACGCTTCAGAATCCCGAGGCGGCGGTCGATATTCGCGGACGCATGGTGCGCATCACGAGTGCGACGTTTCGCGCCTTGGGGGGCCGCGGCCACGCCACGCTCGCCGTCGACATGACGGCGCAGCCGGCGCGCATCGCAGGGTCGGTGGCGCTCGACTCTTCTAATCTTCAGGCTGTCGTGCCCTGGCTGCCGGCGTCGCTCGAGAAGTTGCGCGGCTCGGCCTCGGGCAACTGGAAGTTCTCGACCGCCGGCCTGACGCGCCAGGAGATGGCCACGCACCTCGCAGGCGAGGCGGCGCTCGCGCTTCAGGACGTCTCGTTCGGCGACTTCGATCCGCTCGACGCGCTGGTCGAACAATGTCACTGGGGCACACTCGAGCCAGCGCGCCGCCGCTCGACGATTCGCTCCGCCAACCTGACGCTTCAGATACGCAGCCGCCGCCTGATGCTGAAGGCCGCGCCGTTTGACCTGGGGGGCGCGCGGCTCGACGCCACCGGCAGCTACTCCTTCGACGGCCGCTTCGATGTGGCGCTGCACACCGACTTCACGCATCTGGCGCGCCGCTGGCAGACTCAGAGCCGCGCGCTCGGGCGGCCCCTGACGGCTCACGAACCGGTCGCGCCGCTGCCCCCGCGTCCTGCGGCGGAACGGCCGGGAACCGCCATGTCGGCGAGCGCTGCTCCGGACGGGCGGCTCGCCAACATCCACCTGGCGGGACCGCTCGACCGGCTCGAGGTGGTCCCAGGCGCCGGGCAGTCGCAGCCTGATCCCGCCAAGGACTAGCGCGGGCACGGGGCTTGGCGTGATGCCGGGCGACGACGGCGAATAAGGTACAATTGAAGCGCCGGCGGCTCGTGCAATTCGAGTCACTGGAATGAAACGTATGTTGAACAAGAGGAAGAGAGCCTTTGGCGCGCTGGTGGTGGTCGTGATCGCCGGGCTGAGTGTACTCGCGATTCTCGCCTCCACGCGGATCGTATGGCCGGGGACGGCGCGCGCCAGCGAATCTCTCGACACCGCGTCGCCGCCCGGTACCAACGCCTCCGCAGGACTCTCACTCGCCGCCGCCCAGTCGCTCGAGGACAAGCTGCGCGTCCTCCAGACTCCCGTCTCGCCCACCGCGCGCTCGCTCCGCCCCGTGACCATCACCGAGGCCGAAGCCAACTCTTACCTGAAATATCGCAGTGGGACATTTCTGCCGCCCGCCGTCCACGATCCGGAGCTGCATATTGCTTCCGACTCCGTCTCCGGCACGGCCGACGTCGACTTCGGCCAGTTGAACCAGGGGACGACGCCTGCCAACCAAGCGAACGACTGGACCACGCGGGCGCTCGCCGGCCTCTTCACCGGCAAGCAGCGGGTCGCCGCGACCGGCAAGCTCGCGACCGGTGACGGCCAGGGACGCGTGACCATCGAAAGCGTCTCTATCGGCGGCATCAACGTGCCATCCGCGCTGGTCGACTGGCTGCTTCAGAACTACGTCGCCAAGCGCTACAAGGTTGACTTAAGCAAGCCATTCACCCTGCCCGACCACGTCACGCGCATCGAACTCGCTCAGGGTCGCGCGCTGTTCGTGCGGAGTCCGGCAAAAGGGCGGTAACCGGAGAGCGCCGGCAGCCTCGCGCGAAAGGGGTCACGCGACCGTGTCATCACCTGCCGCACAACCCATCGGGTCAGGAATCAATCGCCAATACATCCGCCGGGCGAGCGCCGCGCTGGGACGCGACATGGAAATGCTGGTCTTCGGGCACGCCGGTGCGCGCGTCATTGCCTTCCCCACGTCGATGGGACGCTTCTTCGACTGGGAGGATCGCGGGCTGGTGGCGGCGCTCGGCGAGCGCCTGGAGCAGGGATTCATCCAGCTCTTCTGTGTCGACAGCGTGGACTCTGAGAGCTGGTACAACAAGGCTGCCACACCTCACGAGCGCGCGGTGCGTCACGAGCAGTACGACCGCTATCTTCTGACGGAAACGCTGCCCTTCACCCGGGAGATCAACAGCAATCCTTTTGTGATTGCGGTCGGACCCAGTTTTGGCGCCTACCACGCCGTCAACTTCGCCTGCCGGCATCCCGAGCACGTGAATCGGGTGCTCGGACTGAGCGGCTTTTACGACATCAAGCGCTTCACCGGCGGCTATTCCGACGACGACGTCTATTTCAACAATCCTTGCGACTTCCTGATGCACGAGCACGAGCCCGCGCGGCTCGAGGCGCTGCGCCGTCTCGACATCGTCCTGGCCACGGGCCGCACGGACCCGAGTTGCGGGAACAACTTTTACTTGTCCGGGATCCTGTGGAGCAAGAACATCTGGCACGCGCTGCGCCTCTGGGACGGCTTCGCGCACGACTGGCCGTACTGGCAGGAGATGCTGAAGCTGTATATCGGTGGACACGATTAGGGAAGGGAGTAGGGAGTCGGGAGTCGGGAGTCGGAAAGAAAGGGAGGTGAGATGGGAGACGAAAGCGAGCGAGCTGAGGAGCCGATTCGGTCCTATCGTGACCTGCGTGTGTGGCAGCAAGCGATGGACCTAGCAGAAGCCTGCTATGTGAGAACGCGCCAGTTCCCCAAGGAAGAGCTCTATGGCATGACGTCGCAGATTCGTAGGTCGGCCGTTTCGGTCCCAGCCAACATTGCTGAAGGCAACGGGCGTGAAAACCGCGGCGAGTACATTCAGTTTCTGCGCGTTGCACAGGGCTCGCTCAAGGAGTTGGAAACACACCTGATCCTTTCAAATCGGATCGGGCTTACATCGATCGAAACTGTGAAGTCACTGCTCGACCAATGCGACCCGGTGGGAAGGCTTCGTGCACTCATTCGCTCTTTGCAGAAACGGAGGCTATAGACTTCCGAACCGACTCCCTACTCCCGACTCCCTACTCCCTCATAGTAGCCGGAGCCCCCTATGAACCTAAAAGTCGGACTCATCGTGGGACGCGAGTGGTCGTTCCCGCCCGCCTTCCTCGAAGAAGTCAATCGCCGCGACGCGGGCGTCGTGGCGGAATACGTGAAGCTCTCGGGGACGCGCATGGAGGAGCCGTGTCCTTACGCAGTCATCATCGACCGCATCTCGCACGAAGTGCCGTACTACCGCACCTATCTCAAGAACGCGGTGCTCAAGGGCGCGACGGTGGTCAACAACCCCTTCATGTGGTCCGCCGACGACAAGTTCTTCGAGGCGGCGCTCGCGACCGAACTCGGCGTGGCGAGTCCCAAGACGCTCGTCCTGCCGAACAAAGACTACGTCCCGGGTATCGTCCATCCTGACAGCCTGCGCAACCTGGCTCACGTCGACTGGCAGGCCGTCGTCGATTACGTCGGGCTGCCTTGCATCCTCAAGGACGCGCACGGCGGCGGCTGGAAAGAAGTTCATGTCTGCCGGTCGCTCGACGAACTGCTTGACCATTACAATCGCTCGGGCCTGCTGACCATGATCGTGCAGGAGTACATCGACTGGGAGCGGTACGTGCGCTGCATCTGCCTGGGCCAGGAAGAAGTCTTGCCCATCAAGTACGACCCGCGCGAGCGCAAGTATTACGTGGAGCACGACCACTTGAGTCCGGAGCTGGGACGCCGCATCGTCGCCGACTCGCTGAAGCTGGTGCGCGCCCTGGGATACGACATGAACACCGTCGAGTGGGCAGTGCGCGACGGTGTGCCTTACGCCATCGACTTCATGAATCCCGCGCCTGACATGGATATCAATTCGCTTACGCCGCACTATTTCGAGTGGGCGGTGAAGCACATGGCCGACATGGCGATTCGACTCGCGAAGCAAGCGCCGGGGAAGCAGCGCGCGGCACTCGGCTGGAGTGAGTTCGTCACCGCGAGGCGGAAGGGCGTATCAAGAAGCGAATAGCGGGCGGGAAGACTGGGCGCGCCGCGTTCCGAGAACAAGACTGAGAGGGCCAGATGGCGACCGATCGAAAAGTTGAGTGGGGTCCGTGCTGCTTCTGTGGCCAACCCATCGGCGACAGCGAGCGCGATCCCTGCCGGGTAACGGTGGAAACGCGCCAGGAAAAGTGGCAGGTCTGGTTCTGCCACGCGGAGTGCTTCAAGTCGCGCCTGGCTCCAGGGTCGCTGTTCGAGCCGGCGCATTTCTAGTGCGGCGCTGTCATCCTGAGCTCGTTCGCTCTTCGGCTTGCGAATGGTTCTGAGCCGAGCGAAGGAGCTCAGGGTAAACTGCGCGAAGGATCTCGCTTTGAAAATGGGACACTGCAAGATTCCTCCTTCGCGCTGCTCAGGAGCGCCCTCGGCTTCTCGGAATGACACCTCGGGCGAGTTTTTCAGCAACCTGTAGGATTGTATGTTGGAAGCGATCCGAACCTACCACGAGCTGCTCACCGATGAGCTGGCGGCGGAGTCCCAGGCCCAGCTTGACGACCAACTGCGGCGGCGCGGACTCTACTTCGGCGACCGGCCGCTTTGCACCGTCCTGCGGCCGCGCTTCCTGTCGCCTGACGATTACCGTTATCTCCAGGCGCGTTCCCAGCTTCTGCTTCAGGCCTTTGACAAGGCTTATCAGGAGGCGCTCCGGAATCCGGCGTTTCGCGCCCAGTTCGGCTTGTTCGACTGGGAAGAGAAGCTGATGGACTTCGAGCCCGGCTTCCGCGACGCGAGTCCCACGTCGCGCCTCGACGCTTTTTTCCATCCTGCGACCGAGTCGAGTCCGCGCGCCCTGCACTTCACGGAGTACAACGCCGAGACGCCGGCCGGCGTCGCCTACAACGACTCGCTCTCGGAAGTGTTCTACGGATTGCGCGTGATGCGCGAGTTCCTGCGGCGCTACGACGTGCGGCCGCTGCCCGCGCGCCACAACGTCGTGCACGCGCTGCTCGACGCCTACCGCCAGTGGACGGGACGCCAGGACGCGCCGCGCATCGCCATCCTCGACTGGCGCGAGGTGCCGACTTACACCGAGTTCACGCTGTTCGCCGAGTACATCCACTCGCAGGGCCTCGAGTGCGTCATCGCTGACCCGCGCGAAGTCGAATACCGCAGCGGACGCCTGATCGCCCACGGCGTCCCCATCAACCTCATCTACAAGCGGGTGCTGCTGAGCGAGCTGGTCGACCGCGGCGGGCTCGAGCAGCCCGTGCTGCGCGCCGTACGCGACGGCGCCGTGACCATGGTGAACGCTTTCCGCTGCAAGATCCTGCACAAGAAGGCGAGCCTCGCGGTGCTGAGCGACGAACGCAACGCGGAACTCTTCAGCGGCGTCGAGCGCGCCGCGATTGCGGAGCATATCCCTTGGACGCGCCGCGTCGAGGAACGCCGTACGCTCTATCGCGGCGAGCTGCTGGATCTCGTCCCGCTGGTTCTCGACAAGCGCGAGCAGTTCCTGCTGAAGCCCAACGACGAATACGGCGGGAAGGGAATTGTGCTGGGCTGGTTGAGCGAATCCTCGGTGTGGGAGCGCGAAGTCAAGGCGGCGCTCGGCTCGACGGCGATTGTCCAGGAGCGGGCCCCGGTTCCGACCGAGCCGTATCCCAGCCTGATGGGCGGGCGCGTCCATTTGATCGACCGGATGCTCGACACGAATCCTTACGTCTTCTATGGCGATTACGTCGACGGCTGTTTGACGCGCCTTTCGACTGCGGCTCTCATCAACGTGACGGCGGGCGGCGGATCGAGCGTCCCGACGTTTCTGGTCGAGAAGCGGTGAATCACCCAAGGGACGCGCCTGCGTCACCTCATCCCGCGCTTCTCGCTCGCCCGCTGGTCCTTGTTACAAGGGTTCAAGCCCACGGCTCGTCGGCCGACGGCCCGTAAATCGCCGGTACCGGAACGTCGCACAGCCGCAGGTAGACGCCGAGCTGGGCGCGATGATGCACCACGTGGTTCAGAAACATCTCGCGGTAAGCCAGGAACCGGGATCCGTCGAAGAGCGGCTGGCCTTGGTAGAGGAGTTTCCAGTTCGCCTGCCAGGCATCGTCCGGCGTCACGATGAGCGCCTGGCGGACCTTGGCCGCGCCTTCGTCCAGCACTTTGACGAGCTGCGCCCCCGACTCGAATTCGAGCGGCTTCCAAGTACCGGCGGAAAAGTCGACCAGCGGGGTAGTGAGTACGCGGAGGCCGAATCCCGCGAGCTCCGCCACGTGCGGCGCGAGCTTCCCGAGCGACATCGACTTGGGGTGCGGGCAGAAATCGGGTTTCGCCGGGACGCGCTCCAGCGTCTTGCGCGTATGGGCCATCTCCTGATCGAACTCGGGCAGCAGCGCTTCACTGATGGTCATAAATCCTCCAATCCTCAGGTTGAGTTATTCGGGCGCGCAAGAGCATAAGCGAAGAAAAAGCGAACGTCAAGCGAATCCCAGGATTGTAGACTTCATTAAGTTAAACCGGTGAAATTGCATGTTTGACTAGGCTAGCATGATTATGTTAACTGATTATCGTACACAGAAAGAGACCGACTTTCGTCAGTCTCCTCTGTGTATCGTCGCTGAGTGTTGCAAGCACTCAGCGATGACGGAGCAAGTGCAAAAGCAGCCAACGGAGAAGTCGCAGCCAAGACCGCAGAGGCAGACGCGGGAACGTCAACTGAATGCAGGTCTTTTTGCGGCTTCTCCGGATGGTGAGCTTCATGCCCACCTCCGGAAGCTAGGACTTGTTTGCTCTGCTCTTGGCTTACCTTTCCGCTTGACATTCAGACTAGCCTGTCGTTCCCCTCTAAGTCAAGCTCGAACTTGCATGTGAAGACGCACAGTGCTTAGATGGTCTCCGGTTGAAGGAGGCCATCCGTGGGCACGTTTCGCAAACTTGCATGGCTTCTGGTTGCGCTGAGTATGCTGATATCGGGTTACTTCGGCGTTGTGAGACTGCGCAAGCGGGCGGAAGTGCGCCGCGAATTAGCAACCCTTGCTCGAACAGATCAGATAGAGCTTGCAGAATTTCTGGCATATGGGAAGAACAATCCGAGCGCTTCACAAAGAGAATCTTACGAGGCTATGCGTCAGCAGGTCGAATCGCGCAACGAACGCATCAAGACACTTCTCATGGTCGATCCGGGTCCTTACATCAAGGCCCAAGAGACGCTGCTTGACCTGATGCGCAAGGAGAACGAGTTTGTACGTCTGAGGGAAGCCTATTTGAGAGCGCTGAACGAATTGCCGGGTGAGATAGAAAGTCTCAACATGCAAGTGAATATGACGACCGCTCATGCGCGTCTGACGGACAACCTGTACAATCTTACTCACGATAGGCAGGCAGCGCTCCGTGATTCCTGCGAGCAGGGTAAAGAATTGCAAAAGCTCATTGCACAGATGTTTGAAACGAACGAGGCGTTGCAGCACTCACCTGAGCTAGTTGAATCTGCGCAGCGTGAAGCGTCTCGATCTTGGGACAATGCATACGGGTGGATTCGCTGGTCGGGAGTGCCCATCGAACCCTCAAACCCTATTCGTGCATACCCTCCTACGATTCTGAGTCCTGACATCGTTGCGGCAATTGAGCACACCCGGTTGTATGTCGAGCCGGAAAGCAAGCGTTTGAAGGACGTGATGTCGAAGGGTTGTCAGTGAAGGAGTTTCTAACGGGCTGGCCACGCGGGGTGGCGCATACGTTCCGCCTTATGGAATGTATGCGATGGCAAAGTCTACGGGCGGGTGGCGCATACGTTCCGCATTATGGAATGTATGCGATGGCAACCCCGCGTCCGCATCGACTCCGTTGGGCGGCCCTGCGGCCCGGCCTCGCAGACACGACAAAGTGCGCCGCGTCTGCGCCACCCGACCGTCTCGGCGGCTCTCCATACCCGCAAGATCCCGTCGGCCCCTCCTCAACGAGGACGGGGGTTCGCCTCCAAGACGAGCCCCGTACAGGGGCGAAATCTATGTAGCACAGAGCGTCAGCCCTCGGTAGAACGCCCCCTCACCCCCTGCCCCTCCCCCGCAAGGGGGGAGGGGTGCCGAAGGCGGGGTGGAGGTCGCTGACCCAGGGCTCGCGCCCTGGGCTACATAGATACCGCCCGCCACGGCGGGCTTCCGGATGCAGCTCTTCAGGCCTGGACTCAGCGGCGTGCGGCGTGAATGGGCTTGGACTTCTTAGCGCGGCGTGGCGCACGAGTGGTCAACGGCAGCGCCTTCTCAGGCAGCCTCATAAAGTTCTCCGGTTGCAGCAAGCTGGCGACCGAGATGTCTTCATCGACAGCTTCCCAGTGGATACCCACGCCGCCGCCGATCAGTTCCCAGCCCGCTCTTTGCTTCGCCGATGCGCCCGCCAGCCGAGGGAACCAAGCCAAGGGAACGGCGACCGTCCGGCCGTCGGAAAGAACCACCCGCAGTTCGTCTTCGGTACACGCCACATCCATGGCGAGCGCCTCAGCCTTTTCCACCAAAGTACTCATGCCACTTCTCCAGAAAGAACTCTTGATTCTCGAGGACCATTGGGCGGATTTCGGTCAATTCGTGACCCCGAAAGCCGCGATTGTCCGCGAGCACTACCGGCTCAAGCCAAAACTTCGCATAACGCCCGGCGTGAGCTACATGGATATGCGGCGGCTCTCGTCCTTCAAGACTGTAAAAGAAGAATCGGTAACCGCGAAGCCGCAAAAGCGCCGGCACCAAGCGAGTTTACCACGTAATCTATCGCCATGGGCCAAGTGGCGGGTGGCGCATACGTTCCGCATTAGGGAATGTATGCGATGGCAAAGCCTCCGGCGGCATCGACTCCGTTGGACGGCCTCGAAGGGTTTCACCTCGCAGACACGATAACTGCCGCACCTCGGGGAAAATGAAGGTCACCATCGTCGTCATTCCCGCGCAGCCTGTTCCTCGCGGGGGCGGGAAGCGGGAATCCACGTTGGATCCTTCGCTGGCGCTCAGGATGACACGCGGTACGCACCATCCCCTAACCCCTACTCCGGAAGCAACAGTGTCAAGTGACAGGTGACAAGTGACGAGCGCTACGGCTTAAGACAAAGCTTCCCAGTTCAGTGCGAGATTCCTCGCCGGGCTCGGAATGACACGCACCACCCCTGGCCCCCTCCGCAGCGAGGAGGGGAGTTTATTGGAGCCTCGGAACGACGGGAAATAGTGACAAAAAGTGTCAACCGCGCTTCGCTGGCGCGCCATCCCATTTGCTTCCAGTGTGTTAGAAGGACTCCTACGGGTTGACATTTTTTGTCAACCTGCATTTCGGGCGACGATTGCGTCGCGAAGGCGCGGCCGCGTGTTTTCAAGGAGTTACAGGCGGGCGGGAATCGGCGTGAGACAAATGAGACGCATGAGACACCGGCCCGGGGGAAACTCCCGCAGGCTACTCGTCGCAGGGTGATCGCTTGGCAAATGGCGTGCTGCTAGCCCAGCAGTAGGCTACAAGGACCCGCTCACCCGGCGCTCGCGCGTCACTCCTGCACTCCGCTCAGGACAGGCTCTCTCCCGTGGGAGATGGCTGTTATTCGGAGGTGACACCCCGCGAGACGATGCGCCGCGCGTGCTATACTGCGAAGGCAAGGGGCGGCCGGTGATCCTCATTATTCTCCGCAGCTACGTTGGTGTGGTCATCTTCCTGGTGCTGTTCGCCTTTTACGCTTATCTGCTGGCCGGGCGAGGTCCGCACGTCGGCGCGCACACCGCGCACCCCTGGTCAACAGCGGGCGTCGTGGTCGCGGGCGTGGTCGCCATCGTGTTGTTGCTGTGGCACGCCGGGCGCAAGTAGGGGCGTCGGACTGCGGGCGCGTTTGAGTTTCCCGCCAGAGTATGTTTCAATGATAATGAACAGATCATGAAATACTCTTACATCGCCAAGTCGCTCGCGAAACAGCTACGCGCGGGATTCAAGCTTCCCTACATGGTGATGTTTGAGACCACGCTGATGTGCAACATGTTTTGCGAGTACTGCATTTTCGGCGAAGAGGGGAAGTTCAACGACCTGAAGACGCGCGCCGTGCGCGAGCGCATCTTCCAGCGCATCGACGAGTTCTGCGAGATGGGCCTTTTCGCGCTGAGCTTCTCGGGTGGCGAGCCGCTTCTTAATCCCTACACGTCGGACTACATCGCCTACGCGGCCGACAAGGGCCTGTGGACGTCGATGCCCACCAACGGGCTTTTGATCAGGAAATACGCGGACGGCGTGGCGCGGCTCGACATGCTGGAAGTCTCCATCGACTCGCTCAATCCGCAGCGCTTCGCCAAGCGGCGTGGCCTCGACGGCTTGCCTAAAATCCTCGACAACCTGGAGTTCGTCCTCGCGAAGCGCCGGCCGTTCACGACGCAGATCAACGCCGCTGTCAACATCGAAAACCTCGATGACTTGCCGGCGCTGGCGGAATTCGCCAAGGCGCACGACCTGGTGCTGCATCCCGAGGCGGTCCACAACGTGATGCGCGGCGGAGAATCCCTGCCCGATGCGGAACTGCACGGTCGCGAGATCGATCAAGTGGAGCTGGCGCTGCGCGAGTTGCGCGAGAGCTATCCAAAGAACGTACGCTTCTACACGCAGTACTACGAGTTCTACCGCAACGGCGGGTTCGGCAAACAGTTCCCCTGCCGGCATCCGTCGAAGCTGATCTCCATGAAGCCCGACGGCGCGATCCACCTGCCGTGCGCCTTCGTCACGCTGTTCCAGTCGCAGGCGCCGCTCAAGGAAATCTTCGCGCTGCCCCGGGTTCAGAAAATCATCGCGCAGGAAGAGACGCTGTGGGATTTCTGCGAGGGGTGCAAGATCGGCTGCCCGTACGAGGTCAGCGCTTTCGCGAATAGTCCCATGCTGGCGGTCGAGTCCGGCCTGAATTTCCTACGTATCGTGTAGAATCCAGAGAGCTTAATTTTTACTGTGGCAATATGCTACAATCCAAGTTTCTCTTGTAGCATAATGCCACAGCGCTGCGATCTTTGAGAAGCGGTTTAAAATCAAAGGCTCCTGTTTTCAGCATCTTACAAGATAGATTTAATCATGGAGACGTGGAACTATGCGTGCCCAGACTCTCTTTGGAAGACTCGGAGTGGACGCGTGGGACTGCCTAAGGTCTTGATTGTTGACGATGACGCGGAGAGCCGGCAGCTGCTTTCCGAGGTCCTGGAAGGCAACGGGTACGCCGTGGGCGCCGTAGGGGACGGGCACGCGGCGCGTGAGGCGCTTCGCCAGGACGGCGGGTACGGCATCGTGATTGCCGACCTTCACATGCCCAAGGAAACTGGACTCGATCTGCTCAAGCATCTGCACGCGCAGAACTCCTCGCATTATCTGATCTTGATGTCGTCGTTCATCAGTGTGACGGAGCGGCAACTGGCTCGCGACCTGGGAGCACGGGCGCTGCTCGAAAAGCCGTTTCGCCTGACTGAACTGCTTGACGTGGTGGGAGAGCTGGCGCAGTCGCGGCCCATCGGTCTGCCGCAGTAGACGGATCACCGTAACCGGACGAACGTGATCCCGGGCCTTATACGGGAACGAACCTTACAAAGGGTGGTGAAGAGCCGTGGAAAACAATGTGGCGCAAAAAGTCATGGAAATCATCGCGCGCGAGCAGCATCTCGAGCCCGGCGTGGTGAAGCTTGACTCGACGTTCGCTGAACTGGGAATCGACTCGCTGGATGCTGTCAACATTCTGTTTGCACTCGAGTCGGAATTCAAGATCGACATTCCCGACGCCGTGGCGCAGAACATGAAGAGCGTCAGCCAGGCCGTCGACAGCCTGACGCGCGTGCTCGAGGGCAAGGATATTTCCGATCTCGTTGCCATGGCCAAGGGTGACACACCGGCCGCCGCCAGCTAAACACATCCGGAAGGAGCCAGCGTGAGGAGAGTCGCCATCACCGGCCTCGGGGTTTTCGCCTCGATCGGCAAAGACGTCGAAGGCCTTTTTTCCAATCTCACCAACGCGCGTTCGGCGGTGCGGCGGATCCAGCAGTTTGATCCCTCCGCGCTCGGAGTCCAGATCGGCGCCGAGATCGCTGACTACAAGCCGACCGACTATTTTCCGCTCAAGCGGCTTGACCTGCTGGATCGCTTCTCACAGTACGGCCTGATCGCGGCGCGCGAGGCGATGACCTCGAGCGGGATCGAGCTTCGTGACGAAGAGCGCCCGCGCTTCGGAGTGGTGACCGGCTCCGGCATGGGCGGCGTGCAGACTTTCGACGCCGAGTGCGTCAACCTCTATGCCAAGAATGCCACGCGTCTCCATCCCTTCACGATTCCCAAGATGATGCACAACGCCATCACGTCGCAGATCTGCATGGAATACGGCGCGCAGGGGCCGTCGTTCTCCACTTCCACCGCCTGCGCCTCCGCCGGACACGCCATTGGCGAGGCTTTCCACCTGATCCGCTACGGCATCGTCGACCTGACGCTCGCGGGCGGCAGCGATGCGCCCATCACCTACAGCATGCTCCGCTGCTGGGAGTCGGTGCGAGTGCTGGCGAACGGCAACGGCGACCCCCGCTCGGCCTGCCGTCCCTTTTCGGCGGACCGCGAGGGATTCGTGATGGGCGAGGGCGCGGCCATGCTCCTGCTCGAAGAGATGGAGCACGCGAAGCAGCGCGGAGCCAGAATTTACGCCGAAATCACGGGATTCGGCATGACCTCGGACGCCTCCCACATCACCCAGCCCTCCGTCGACGGGCCGGTGCGCGCCATGCGCATGGCGCTCCAGGAAGGCGAGACGCGTCCTGAGGAGGTCGACTATATCAACGCTCACGGTACCGGCACCAAATTGAACGACGTGACCGAGACCCAGGCGATTAAGCAGGTCTATGGCGAACACGCCCGCCAGCTTGCCATCAGCTCGACGAAGTCGATGCACGGACACGTGATGGGCGCGACCGGCGCCGTTGAGCTTGTGGCGACCGTGCTGGCCCTGGACCGCGGGGTCGTGCCGCCCACTGCCAATTACCGCCAGCCTGACCCGGAATGCGATCTCGATTACGTGCCCAACCAGGCGCGGGAGATGCCCGTCCGCGTGGCGATGTCCAATTCATTTGCCTTCGGCGGACTCAACGCTGTGCTCCTGGTCCGGCACGCGTGACGCGCAGGCGGGCTGTAGCGCCGTGTCTATGACTGGCGGGCGTTCGGTTTTCAATGATTCCAGCGGTCACCTTCCAGGGCAGGCTTCGACCGCCGCTACAGCGACCCAAAGTGATCAAACCGGTGGTTGCCAAGTTCCGAACGCACCAGGAAACCGAACAGGCCGACCTGGAGTTCTACCGGCGCCTCTCGCCCGCCGAGCGGCTGGAAATTCTCTTCGAGCTCCGGGCCCGCGCGCACAAGGAGGACGATGCCGCTTCCGGAAAGGTGGCGCGCGTCTATCGAATTGTTCCGCTCAAAGACAGTTGAATCCCACTGGTGGGTGCGGTCGCCGTCGCGCATCATGGTTTGCCTCCCCATGTCTTGTCGGCACAGTATCAGGGGCGCCGTCACCGGCGGTGACGGTAGCAACAATATCGTTGACTCCGGTGAGGAAACGCCGGGAAGGTGAGGCAACTTATGCGCGCAATGTTCAGGGCCAGTATCCAGCGCACGAGTAACCAGCGGAAGATAGTGGGCAACTTTGGAGAGTACCTTGTCTGTAGTTGGCTGTCTCGCTCCGGGTTCGAGGTTTGCATTATCGACCACAGCGGGATGGACATTATCGCCTACAACCCGCGTACGGGTGAGCGGCTCGGCATTACGGTAAAGACGAGACTGAGGGTGCCCGGCACGGAAAAGGGAAGCGTTTATCTATTCCGAGAGAAGAAAAAGGATCGTCAAAAGCTATTTGATGCCTGCGAGGCGTTCGGGTGTGATCCGTGGGTTGGCGTCTATGTCGAGTGTGCGGCCGACGCCGATTTGTTCCTCACCAGCTTGAAGAACTACGACAGCAGGTATAGGCCGAGGCAAAAAAGAGCTGCGCACGGATGGGGGATGACGGACAAAGACCGGCGCGCGTATGCCACCGACAGCAACGTTAGGCACATCGGGATAGAGTTCAACGCCGAGAACTGGTTCCCGGAACCAGTAAGAAGGACACGAGCGGCTGTGGGATCGTAGCTGAGCCAAGTATATGCTGCCCTGACAAAAGACCGCGACGACGGACCCACCCCCGATGAAGCGAGTCCTCCACATTTCGGCACCTCTTTTCCTTCTCGCCGCGGCCATCGCGACGGCGGCGAGGCCCAAGAAGCGTCTCACGCCTCAGCTCATCAACCAGCCGGACCTCTTCGCGTCGCGCGGTATTGCGGACCTCAATTGGCGTCCGGGACACGACCAGATCAGCTACCTGCGCAGCAAAGGCGCGGGCCGGGAAGCGGTCAGTACGCTTTACCTGTACGACGTCGCGAGCGCGAAGGAATCCGTGCTCTACAGTCCCGAGGGCGGCGAGAAGGAATCGGCGGACAAGAACAAGTTGCGCCTCTTCGGCTACCAGTGGTCGCCCCAGGGTGACGCAATCCTGTTGCATGGCACGAACGGCCTGTGGCTGCTCGCGGCCGACACCGGTCGCTTGCGGCGGCTGACTGACAATCGCGAGACGGAAGAGGAGCCGGCGTTTTCGCCGGCGGGCGACCGCCTCGCCTACGTCAAGGGAAATAATCTCTACACCCTCGACCTCGCGACGGGCCTGGAAAAGCAGCTTACCGCGGACGGCAGCGAAACGGTGTTCAACGGCAAGCTCGACTGGGTGTACGAGGAAGAGCTGGCGAACCGCGCCACCACCCCGCCTTACACGTGGTCGCCGGATGGGACGAAGATCGCCTATCTGCGCCTGGATGACGCGCCAGTGCCGAAGTATCCCCTGACCGAGTATCTGGAGGATCACGTCGAGCTTTCGGAGGAGCGGTTTCCGCAGTCCGGCGATCCGAACCCCACGCCCTCGATTCACGTTGTCTCGACTGAACCCGGTGTCTACCAGGACTGGAAATTCCCCCTCAATGATAACAAAGGTGATCCCAAGGCCGAGTACATCGCGCCGCTTTCTTCCTGGACTCCCGATTCGAAAAGCATCTGCTTTCTGACGCTCGACCGCGACCAGAACGAGGAGACGGTGCACCTGTGGAATCCCGTGGCGGGCGAGCATCGGGTGCTGTTGACTGAGCACGACGCGACCTGGATCAACTCGCTTGATCCACCGGTGTTCCTCAAGGACGGACGTTTTCTGTGGCTCTCCGAGCGCGACGGCTGGCTGCACGCTTACCTTTACGGCACGGACGGCAGCCTGATCCGGCAGGTGGCGGGAGGCGACTGGGCGATCGACCGGCCCATCTTCTCGAATGCGCCCACCATTGAGGTGGACGAAAGCACCGGCTGGGTCTATTACCTCTCGACCCAGGTCGATCCCCGCGAGCGGCATCTTTACCGCGTCCGGCTCGAGGGTGGAGCGCCCGAGCGCCTGACGAAGCAGGCGGGGGTTCACTCGCTCGACTTGTCGGGCGACGGGCAATATCTGGCGGACCGGTTTTCAAACCGCGACACACCGCCCGCCTACGAGCTCCTGAAGTCAGACGGAACTCCGGTCGCGACCCTCGACCGCACCGAGAAGCACACCGGTGACTACGATTTGGGGAAGACGGAGTTCGTCGAGGTCAAAGCCGCCGACGGCGTCACGCTTTACGCGCGGCTGGTGCGTCCCGCGGACTTCAATCCGCGGAAGAAGTATCCCGTGATTGTCGATGTTTACGGTGGCCCGCACATCCAACTGATTCAGAATCGCTGGGGTGTGACGAATGGCCTTGACCAGCTTCTCGTGCAGGAAGGGTTTCTGGTGTGGTGCCTCGACAATCACGGCTCCTGGGGCCGCGGACACGCCTTCGAATCGGTCATCTACCAACACATGGGCGAGCACGAGCTCGCCGACCAGGTTGCCGGCGTCAATTACCTGAAATCGCTGCCCTACGTCGACGCGAACCGCATCGGCATCTGGGGCTGGTCGTACGGCGGCTATATGACGCTATACTCGCTGACGCACGCCCCCGACGTCTTCAAGTGCGGCGTCGCCGGCGGACCGGTGACGGCGTGGAAATACTACGACAGCATCTATACCGAGCGGTACATGCGACAGCCCAAGGAGAATCCTGACGGGTACAAGAATTCGTCGCCGCTCTTCGCCGTCGACAAGCTCAAAGGCCGCGTATTGCTGATTCACGGCGCCGACGACGACAACGTCCACATGCAGAACACCATGAACTTCATCCAGGTGCTGGTCAAAGCCAACAAAGCGTTCGACCTTTACATCCAACCCGGTGAACGGCACGGCTTCGCCCGGCTGCCGGCACGGATCTACGTCGATGAGCGAGTGCTCGAGTTCTTCAAGCAAAATCTTTGAAACTGGCCGCCGGAAGCGGATGACCGGCGGATGAGAGACGAGATGTCATTCCCCAAGAAGATCGCCATTCTGACGATGAGCGTGGGCTCCGGACACGTGCGCGCCGCTGAGGTCATCGAGCGGGTGTTCAACGAAGGCGAAGAGCCGTTTGAGGTGCAGACCTTCGATGCCGCCTCGCTCGGCCCGGCGTGGTTTCGCGCGCTGTATGTGCGACCCTACTGGTGGATGCTGCGGCGCGCCCCAAGCCTCTGGAGGCGGCTGTTCGAACGCCGGCAGCGCAAGCGCCACCAGGCGACGGCGCCGCGCTGGGTGTTCCGGTACGGATGCCGCAAGCTGTTCGAGCAGCTCAAAGCCTTCGCGCCGAACCTGCTGATCGCGACCGAAATCGGCGCCGCAGAGATCGCCTCGCTCGGCAAACGCGAGGGCTGGTGCGCGGGACCGCTGCTTGCCGTACTCACCGACTTCCACAGCGAGCCGCCTTGGGTGCAACGCGAAGTCGACTTCTACTGCGTGGCGAGCGAAGAGGCTCGATCCCAACTCATCGGCTGGGGAGTTTCCCCGCATCGCCTGCTGGTGAGCGGCATCCCCATCGATCCCGCGTTCGCGCTCAACTACGACCGCAAGGACCTGCGGCGATCGCTCGGACTGGCGGATGGCCGTCCGGTGGTGCTGTTGATGGGGGGCGGCATGGGCCCGGCGCCGCTCGATCATATCGCCCGCAGTCTCGAACAGTGCGGTCTGCCGCTTCAGGTACTCGCCGTCACCGGACAGCACGCCGAGATGAAAGCGCGTGTCGAGGCCCTGCACGGCAAGGTAGCGCTCGACCTCCACGTCTTCGGCTGGTCGGACAATATCCCCGAGCTGATGGCCGCTTCCGACGTGCTCGTCACCAAGCCGGGCGGGCTGACGGCCTCCGAGGCGCTGGCCTGCGGACTGCCCATGGTCCTGACCCATCCTATTCCGGGGCCGGAAGAGCGGCACTTGCGCTACCTTGAAGCGAACGGCGTGGGACTCGCCGCGCATACTCTGGAGCAGATTCCCGAGCTGGTTTCGCGGCTGCTCAAAAGCGAGCGCGAGCGCGAAAGGATGATCCGCCGGGCGCACGAACTGGCGCGCCCTGACGCGGCGGACACGGTTGTCCAGGTGGCGCGCGCTCTGCTCGAAAAGGCGAGTTACATTGATCTGCTCGCCAGTCCCCCGGTGCGCTCCGGTGATTCGGCGTATTTGATGTAGCAACCCATGCTCGGAAGGATGCTCAAGCTCGGGCTGTACTGGTGCGCGGCGTGGTGCCTCGCCGGCGCCTTCACCGGATACATGCTGACGCGCGGCAATCACGATCCGCGGGCGATGCCGCCCAGTTTTGCGCCCTTCGTGGTGGGGATTCCCAGCGCGATTGTGGGAGCCGTGGCCGGAATGATCTACGTCTTCTTGGCGCCCGCAGTCGAGAGCCGCCGCCAAAGGTCGATCCGCTACCTGGCGCTCCTCGGGGCCATCGTCGGAGGAGGGGTGGGACTCTTCTACATGAAGGCTGTGATCCACTCGCCTTTCAGCGTGGTGGGTGGCGCGCTCTTTGGCGCCGGCCTGGGCGCCTTGACACCGTGGCTCGAGAAGATTTCCTGATGCTGACTGCGCTGCGACAATTCGTGGAACGAACGTTTATCGGCGACTCGGTCCCGTCGCTCGTGCGCTGGGGGCGGACGCTGCCGCGTCCGGTCATCGAACGCCTTCAGGCCGAAGCCTTCCGCGACGTCGTTCGCTATGCTGCCCGGCGCCAGAAGTTTTTGGCGCGGAAACTGCGCGAGGCGGGAATCGATCCCGCGCGCGTCCGGCATCCTGAGGACTTGGGCGGCATCTTCACGACCGCGGAAGACCTGTTGAGCCTGCCGGCCGAGGACTTCCTCTGTCAGGAACCGCAGGCGGTGTTCGAGACGACAGGGACGTCGGGCGCGCCCAAGCGGACGTACTTCAGCTACGCCGAGCTTGATGCCGCGGCACAGCACGAAGCGGCCGCGCTCTGGGAGAACGGAGTCAGGCCGGGCGACCGCGTGGTCTGTACTTTTGACGCCGGCTACTGGATATCGAGCTGGGTCACTTTTCTCGCCTCGAAGCAGATGAGCGTATTCTGCTCGGCCATCGGCAAGCCTACGCCGCACGATTTCTATCCGCGGCTCGCCCAGTACCGCTACAACGTGATCGCCGCCGACCCCACGTGGCTGGTCAGCCTGAGCGAGATTGCCGAGAAGCAGGGCACGTTTCCGCTGAAGCTGATCCTCGCGGCGGGCGATCGCATGACCGACGTTTATCGCGACTACGTCGAGCGCGTGTGGAAGGCGCCGGTGGTCCTCGGATACGGCTCGACCGAAATGGGCGGCGGACTCGGTATGGAGTGCCGCGAGCGCGCGGGATATCACGTGGATGAGTTTGACTTTCTGCTCGAGGTGGTCGATCCGGACCCGCAGGGCTACGGCGAGCTGGTCATGACCACGCTTTCGCGCCGCACCATGCCGCTCATCCGCTACCGGGTGCGCGACGTGACGCGCTTTATCGATGAGCCTTGCCGGTGCGGCGTCACGTTGCGCCGCATCGCCAAAATCCGCGGGCGGCGCGACGAGATGGTGGTGATGGGCGCGGGCAACATGCACCCGGAGATCTTCGAGCGCGTGCTGCACGACGTGAAAGGCGTCTCTGATCGCTGGCAGGTGGCGGTACGCCAGGAGGGACTCCGCGACATCCTGGAGTTCCGGCTCGAGCTCACGAACGGCATGAGTCCGGCGGACGTCGAGGGGGCCGTGCGGCGTAACCTCGAGTCACGCTATCCCGATGTTTGGGCGAACCAGGTCTGCGGGATGTACCAACTGGCGTTTCGCTTCCTCGCGCCAGGCAGCATCGAGCAAGGCCGCAAGCCGAGACGGCTGGTAGACGAGCGCAAGGATAATTCTGAATTATGAATATTATGAATTGTGAATATTGTGAATTCTGAATTAGAGGACGCAACAACACACGTAAATGTCATTCCGAGCGCTGTCATCCTGAGCGTAGCGAAGGATCTCGCTCTGTCGCTCAGGGTAAACTTCGCAAGGAATCTGCTTTTACTCCAGGCGCAGAGCGAGATGGTTCGCTTCGCTCACCATGACACGATGGTTGGAACTGGGCTCACTGATTCAGCATTCAGAATTTAGACTTTTTTCCGAAAGGGCTTGAATCGATCGAATGCCGCCATCCCTGCTAACGGAGTCGCGCTCAGAACCGCGTCCCATCATCTTTTCTGACTTCGACGGCACCATCACTCAAATCGACGTGACGGACGCCATTCTCGAGCAGTTTGCCGATCCCGCCTGGCACGCGGTCGAGGACGAGTGGACGCGCGGCGAGATCGGCTCGCGCGAGTGTCTGACGCGCCAGATGGCGCTGGTCCACACGTCTCGTCAGAAACTTGACGCGCTCATTGACTCGATTCCCGTCGATCAGCATTTTGCAGCGTTCTACCGTTTCACCGAAGAGCGCGGTCTGCCGTTTTACGTGCTGAGCGACGGCTTCGACTACGTGATTCGACGCGTACTCCGGCGCACCGGCGTCGACGGGACGCTACGCAACGGCCGGCATTTGTTTTCGAGCGCGCTCCAAGTACGTGCCGGGAAGCTGACGCCGTCGTTCCCGCATCCCCGCGCCGGGTGCGATCACGGTTGCGCCACGTGCAAGCCCCGCATCATGCGCCGGCTCAGCCTCGAGCGTCACCCGTTAGTCTTCATCGGCGACGGCTTCTCGGATTGCTTCGCGGTGCATGCGGCCGACGTGGTCTTCGCGAAAGACAAGCTCCTCGCGTATTGCCAAGAGCACGGCATCGCGGCGGAGCCGTTTGAGACATTCGCCGACATTCAGGCGCGGCTCGTAGAGGAGCGCGTCGCGCTCCCGCATGCCAGCCTGGCAGCACGGTAGGGGACACGGAGGATTATCACTTGCCTGATCCCGGAATCACGACAAAGACGGCGGAACTCCTCGAACTCGAGCGCAAATACTGCGCGTTTGGCGACACGGTCCACTATCTCGAGCCCCCTAAGGTATTCGTGAACTGCGAGGGGTCGTACCTCTACGACGAGGAAGGCACGCCGTACCTCGACCTTCAGATGTGGTATTCGGCGGCGAGTTTTGGCTACAAGAACGCGCGGCTTGGCGAAGCGCTGAAGCGCCAGATCGACCGGCTGCCGCAGCTCGCCTGCCAGTATCTGCATGCCGAGAAGGTGGAAGTCGCGGCCCGCATCGCCCAGTACTGCGAGAAGCGCTTCGGCGTGAAGGGACGCGTCCAGTTCAACGTGGGCGGCTCGCAGGCCATCGAGGATTCACTGAAGCTCGTCCGCAACGCCACGGGCAAAAATCTGATGTTCGCCTTCATGGGCGGCTATCACGGCCGGACGCTTGGCGCCTCCGCCATTACCTCGAGCTACCGCTATCGCCGCCGCTACGGCCATTTCGGCGACCGCGCCCAATTCATCTTCTATCCCTACTGCTTCCGTTGCATCTACGGCCTGAAGCGCGAGACCTGCGAACTTTACTGCGAGCGCCAGTTCGAGAAGCTGTTCGACAACGAGTACCACTCGGTGTGGGACGCGAAGGCGGAAAGCGCCGAGTATGGCGCGTTCTACATCGAGCCGGTGCAGGGAACGGGCGGGTATGTGATCCCGCCCAAGGAGTACTTTACCCGCCTGCGGGAGGTCTGCGACAAGCGCAAGATCCTCATCGTGGACGACGAGATCCAGATGGGATTTTATCGCACCGGAAAGTTCTGGGCGGTCGAGCACCTGGGCATCACGCCCGACATCATCGTGTTCGGCAAGGCGCTGACCAACGGCTTGAATCCCATAGCGGGCATCTGGGCGCGTGAGGAATTGATCACGCCCGAGATGTTTCCTCCCGGCTCGACCCACTCGACGTTTTCCTCAAATACCCTCGGGACGGCGGTGGCGCTCGAAACGCTCAAGATGCTCGAAGAGGAAGACTACGAGAAGCTGGTCAACGAGAAGGGCGCGTATCTGCTGGCGGGTCTCAGAGAGCTTCAGCGCCGGCACAAAAGCTCAATCGGCGATGTCGACGGTCTGGGACTCGCCCTGCGTATCGAGGTCTGCAAGGCGGACGGCATCACACCCGACCGCGAGCTCACGGATCGCATCTTTGCCGAGGGCTTGAAGGGAAATCTCGAAGCGCACGGGCGCCGCTACGGCCTGGTCCTCGACGTCGGCGGCTATTACAAAAACGTCTTCACGCTGGCGCCTTCCTTCACCATCACCCGCGAGGAAATGGACCTCGCCCTCAGTCTGCTCGACCAGTTGTTCCGCCGCTGCGTGAGTGCATGAATAGCAGAGACTCCGCCGGGCCACGTCTGAGTCTGTGGTGAGGACTCTCTTGGTTTATCCAGTGGGTACTTTGCCTCTGACACCCCCTGGCAGGTGAGCGGCGACGTACGCCTGGAAGGCCTGGTCGAGCTTGCGGGTGATAGGGCCAGGCGCCTTAAAGTGCCACTTAGGGCTGATCAATTCGACGGCCGCCACTTCGCGCGTGGTCGAGCTGATGAAGCACTCTTCAGCGGACTCGAGGTCGGCGGCGGTGAGGTCCTGTTCCGCCATCTCGACTCCCGCCTGGGGCGCAATCTCGAGCAGAATCTCGCGTGTTACGCCGGCCAGGCATCCGGAAGTGAGCGGCGGTGTCAGGGCGCGCTCTTCGCGCACCAGAAAGATGTTGGCCGAGGCGCACTCCGCAAGCTGCCATTTCTGGTTGAGCAGTAAGACTTCGTCAAATCCTTCCGCATGCGCCTGTTCGAGCGCCAGCGAGTGGGGTACCCAGGAAAGCATCTTGGCTCCCGCCAGTTGTCCGCCGGCGAAGATGGCGCGCGGACGCAGCGTGAGCCGGTGGCGCTCCGGCCAGGGGACGAGTTCTCGCGTGAAGATCAGAAGGTCGGAGGGTGGACGCTTCTCGCCGTCTCCCCACAGTCCGCCCTGGTTGCGGATGAAAGCGACGCGCGCCATCCCGGCGCGGCGCTGGTTGGTGCGCGCCACCTGGACGGCCGCGTCATGTACGAAGTCGCGCGTATGGCTCAGCGTGACACTCAGCCGCTCCGCGTCGCGGCTCATGCGCGCCCAGTGCCGCTCGAAGGCAAAGGGCTCACCGCGATAAAGGCGCAGCGTGGTGAAGACTCCCCAGCCGGTGAGCAGACCGACTTGGCCTGGCGCGAGGCGAGCCTCGGTCGCAGCGATGATGCGGTCGTTGTGAAAGATCAGGGGATCCACAGATGGAGGATTGTTCCTACCGGGTCGCTGAAAAACTCTGAGCGTCTACCACGCCACGCGCACGGTGAGCGGATAATTCAGCCGGACACGGCAGCGGGTGTCAGGCGGGACGTGGACGTCGTTACCGCGCGGAAACAACATCTCAAAACCCAGCAGCGCTGAACCCGCGGCGGGCAGTGCGGCGCCCAGGGCACCCGCTCCAGCGACGGCGTACTTCACTCCGGCGAACGCGCCGAGCGCGCCAAAACCTCCCGTCAGAGCCTTCCAGGAGAAGCCGCGCGTGCCCTTAAGATGGCCTTCAGAATCGACGCGCAGCCTGGCGAGTGGCGTCTCCAGGCGATCGAGGACGGCAGAAAGAGGTTCCGTCTCGCCATCCGGCAAGGTCACCTGCTCGAAGCGGAAAGAAAGTTCGCCCGGACGACGGAAACGCCGCGCCGTGCGTACCCGGGTGATTCGCCCATCGAGCAGCGTGCCAGAGGGCAGAGCCACGCGCCCGTCGACGAATACCGGATTCACCAGTCTCGCCACCACAGGATCGTCGACGTTACTGACGCGCGTGTGGATCCCAGAAAGCAGTTCAACATCGGCTTCGGTCGAGGCAGGCACGGTCAAAGTGGGAGTGGCGTCGTCCGCCGGGACAAAGTTCTGCGGTACTTCACTGCGATGCATGAGGACGCGCGGCGCAGTCTCCTGCGCCAGCGCTACCGTCGTGGTTAATAGGATTCCGAGTGTGAGGCCGAGCATCCTTCGAGTCATTGCCACCTCGCGCCATCTTATGCAGAGACAGAACACCCCATCGCTTGCCAGATGAAATGGGCCTGGCGCTCATTGTCGCCCCTAACCGGCAAGAAAGCAAGCACTTGTTTTGCGCACAACGGCCACACCGCCGGGACGCACGATGCGAACCTTGCTGTCCGCGCTTTGAGGAAGCAATGACGTGGTGGAAACCCCGAGAGCCCGGCCACCCGACAGGCCGGGACTCGGTAGGTGCATTCCCCTTTTTAGGCGACCTTAGTTACTTTGTCGGCCTGGGGCCCCTTCTGACCCTGGACGACTTCAAACTCAACCGTGTCGCCCTCCTGTAGGGTCTTGAATCCATCCATTTCGATGGCGGAGTAGTGAACGAAAACATCCGGTCCACCATCCTGGCCGATGAAGCCGTATCCCTTGGTGTTGTTGAACCACTTCACTTTACCTTGAAGTCGTGCCACTTCTCCTCCTCCTTGACAAATGGGTTCTGGGGCAAGTCGGTTCATCGGGTAGCCCAAAAAAGAAAAGCCGGCAGTCCCATAGGACCCCGGCAGTCTTTCTACGTGCGCTTTCCGACAGATACACCGAACATTACTCCCGCGGGTCATATATATATTTTCAGGATTCGCGTGTCAAGAGTTAATTAAATTCTCCACAAATGTATTAAGCTACTGGTTAACAGGATTATTGTGTACTCCCGCGCGGCCCCTTTTCTTGTGCTGCGTCGCGGGTAGGGAAGTGCCGCTTTTCAGCGGAGTGGCATTCAAGGGTGTGCAATCGGCGAAATCTGCGGATTCACGAACTTGGGCCGAAACCGCCCAGGAACCACATCAGGCCGACCAGGGTCTTGGCGTCCTGGATCTTCCTGGCGCGAACCATGCAGCGAAGCTCGGCCGGAGTGAAGCGCGCGACGCGAATGCGCTCGTCCTCTCCGGGTTGCGCCTGAGACTCGGTCAAACCGCGCGCCTCGACGAGGAACATCCGCTCGGTCAGGATACCAGGGCTGGGATAGAAGCTGAGCAGAGGACGTACACGGCGGGCGCGATACCCGGTCTCCTCGCGCAACTCACGATGCGCGGCAGCGCGTGGCGTCTCGCCGGGCTCGAGTCCGCCCGCGACGAGTTCCCAGAGCGGCTTGCCCGCGGGATAGCGATACTGGCGCACCAGGATGATGCGGCCGTCGTCAAGCCGTGGGAGAATGACCACCGATCCCGGATGGCCGATCACTTCCCGCGTTGCATCGACACCGCCCGGCTCGATGATGTGATCGACCCTGAGGCCAAGCACGCGGCCGTCATAGATGCGCCGGCTTTTGAGCACGCGAACTCGTTGTGCCACGCGGGATGTCCGTGGATGGAGTGAAGGCAAAGCAGGCCTGGCTCAACTGGAGCAACCTGGCTTCCTTGCCTCTCGGAGCATTCGCCAACCGTTCAGATCGAGACGTCAAGTTTCGCGATCTCGGACTTGGCGTCTTTCTGGTCCGCCGACTTGACGCCGTTGCGCGTCTGCTCGATCCGAGCCTTGAGCTTGGCGTAGCTTTCGCTCTTGGTCTTGTAAGCCGCCGCCTGATCTTTTGAATCCTGCGCGGCCTTGTCGAGACAGCTCACGAGTCCTGTGACCACCGTCAAACCAAAGCTGGATTTGCTGACAAAGGTTTTCTGGTGGTAGGACTTCTCGAAATCCCCCAGGCTCTCCTTCTTAACCTCGCCGACCAGGTCGGCCAGGTCCTTCAGAGTGCTCTTGGTCATTTCTTCATCGTCCTGACAGGCTGGAGCAGCCTGGGCGTCCTGTGCCCGGGCGGGCCGCTGGCCGATGAACACCACAGCTCCGACGAGCATCAGTGTTCCGATAACCTTCTTCATACGCTACCTCGCTGCCGGCCGCCCAAGTATCCTCGGACGGTCGGAGATTCCTTGAGGCCTATGCTACCACCACGCGCCGGGCGCGACGCAGTGATTTTCGTCACCTGTCAAAGGGGCGGGTCGCCGGGCCCATTTAAGTGGAGGACGATGCGAGAGTGACGGATTCCTCCCGCAGGCAGATGCACCTCCTGCAACCGGAGTTTGGCTGCTATAATAGCCGCCTACACCTGAATTCATGAAGATCACAACTCTGATTGTCGACGACGAGCAGCCGGCGCGCGACGAGCTTGCTTTTCTCTTGAAAAGCGTGCCCGACATCGAGGTAGTAGGTCAGGGTAAGAATGGGATTGAGGCGGTGAGCCTGATCCGTGAGTTGACGCCGCAGCTCGTTTTTCTCGACGTGCAAATGCCCGGGCTCGACGGCTTCGGCGTCATCAAGAAGCTGCTGGAGAAGAAGGCGCGCCTGCCTTACTTCATTTTCGCGACCGCCTACGACAATTACGCCGTGCAGGCGTTCGAGGTCAACGCGCTCGATTACCTGCTGAAGCCTGTGGCGCGCGCGCGGCTCGAGAAGGCCATCGCCAAGGTGCGGCAGAATATCGAAGCCGCCGTCTCAACCAATCAGAAGCTCGACCGGCTGGTTGAGATGATCGAGCAGCGGCCGGCGCTCCAGGCCGCAAAGTCCGCCAAGCTGCTCGTCAAGAGTGGAGGACGGCTGTACCTGGTCGACTCTGATGACATCATCTACGCCACCATTCAGGACGGCGTCATCAGCATCGTGACGCGGGACCTCGAAGGCCAGTCCAATTTCCGCACCGTGGAGGAGCTCCAGGGCAATCTCGATCCCAAGACCTTCTGGCGCGTCCACCGCTCCTACCTCATCAACATCAACCGCATCAAGGAAGTCGTCCCCTGGTTCAAAAGCTCCTACCAACTCAAGATGGACGATCGCAAGCAGACGGAAATCCCCGTCAGCCGCGCGCAGACGCGGAAGCTCAGGGAACTTCTGAACATGTAGGCTGGGTTCAGGTGGCTCGCGACAGCCTTGCCTGGCGCACGACGTACTCTTTGATGGCCTCGACCAGTCCGCGGATCGTCGAGACCCTCGCCTCGACGGCCACTTGTACTCCGAGGGCGCGGAGGGTGGAGCTGGTAACGGGTCCAATCGAGGCAACGGCCGCCGCACTCAGCAATTGCTTCGCACGACGTTCGCCCAGCAGCGCAACAAAGTTGGTCGCTGTCGATGAGCTGGTAAACGTAACAACGTCGGGCAGGGGACTCAGCAGGCGATCGAGCTCCGCCGCTGGAATCGACGGCAGCACGGTTTCGTAGGCTTCGATCACGTCGACGCGGGCGCCGCGTTGGGCCAGAACGCGCGGTACGAGGTCGCGCGCCACCTTGGCGCGAGGGATCAGGAAGGCCTTGCCGCGCAGGTCGAGGTTGCCGAGCGCCTCGAGCAGTCCTTCGGCGCGGTATTCCTTCGGAATGAAGTCCACCTTAACGCCGGCGTCGGCGAATTCGCCGGCGGTGCCCGGTCCGATCGCGCCAATCTCGAGTCCACGAAGGTCATCCACGCCGCGGCCACACGCATTGAGCCGCTCAAGAAACTTGCGCACCCCATTGGCGGAGGTAACAAGCAGGAAGTCATACTCCTCGAGATGCCGGATCGCCTCGTCGAGCGGCTCCCACGACTCAGGGTCGCGGATTTCAATCGTGGGAATCGAGACGACTTCTGCGCCCTCGGCGGCCAGAGCGTCCGCCAGAACGCTCGCTCCATCGCGCGCCCGCGTAATGATGATGCGTTTTCCGGCGAGAGGCAGACCTTCACCCAATGTCGTGCACCTCGCTCGAGGCCGCAGCCAGGATTTCGCGCGCGCCCTGCTTCAACAGCTCCTGGGCGGCTCGCTTACCCAAATCATCAGGAAGGTCAGCCGGTCCCGCGATTCTAGCGCGGACCAGTTTCGACCCGTCGAGACTGGCGATGACCGCGACGAGCGCAAGCCCACCAGCATCCGCCGCAGCGTGCGCGGCGATCGGGACATCGCAGCCGCCGCCGAGCGCCCGCAGCAGAGCGCGCTCGGCTAGTACTGCCTGGTGAGTCGCCGGATCGTCAAGCGGCTGGATCACTTGCTTGATGCGCAGGTCGTCCTCGCGGACTTCGAGCGCCAGCGCCCCTTGGCCGACCGCCGGACACATCTCTTCGACGGCAAAGCGATGCGTGATGCGATCGCTCAATCCCAGGCGATCAAGTCCCGCCGCCGCAAGGACGAGCGCGTTATAGTCGCCGCGCGCCAGTTTCTTGAGACGCGTGTCGACGTTGCCGCGTACGGCAACCACTTCGAGCTTGGGTCCGAGAGCGCGCAACTGGGATTGCCGTCGCAGGCTGCTGGTGCCGACTCGCGCCCTCGCGGGCAGATCCTGAAGCGGCTGCCCGTTGCGCGAGACCAGCGCGTCACGCGCATCAGCACGCGATGGCACGGCACCCACCGCGAGACCGGCAGGCTGCTCGGTAGGCAGATCCTTCATGCTATGGACAGCGAGGTCGATCGACCCGGCGGCCAGCGCCTCCTCGATTTCCTTGATGAAAAGGCCCTTGGTGCCCGAGCTTGTGAGCGAGGCATTGGCCCGCTTGTCGCCTGTCGTTTTGATGATGCGGATTTCGACCTCGTGACCCGCCGCCCTCAGCAGGTCCTTGACCCATCCGGCCTGCCAGAGCGCCAGCTTGCTGCCGCGCGAGCCGACTACAATCTTCATTGTTAATCGACTCCGAAGATTTTGCGGATCATCTGGACGAGGGCGCCATGCTCGGGGAGTCCGGCGCCGCTCTTGAGCTCGGTAACGGGACCGTGGAGAATCTTGTTTTGAATGCCGCGCGTCAGGGCTTCAACCGCCTCGCGCTGCTCGGGTGTGAGAGATCTCAGCCGGCCGTGGTAGCGTTCAAGTTCCGCCTCCCGGATGCGGTCGAGCCGTTCCTCGAGGGCGACAATAGTTGGGACAACCTCACGCGAGGCGAGCCGCTTCGCCAGCTTCACCACTTCCTCATTCACGATCTGCTCCGCCCAAACGGCCTCGCGCTCGCGCTGTCTCTTGTTAGCCTCGACCACCTGCTCGAGATCATCGATGTTGTAGACGAAGGCGTTCCCAAGTTCGTTGACCGCCGGATCGATATCGCGAGGCACGGCGATATCAACGAAAAACATGGGGCGGTTCTTGCGCGCCGCGAGCATCCGTTCCGCCTGCTCTTTGCCGACGATGAAGTGCGGAGCGCCGGTCGAGCTGATGATGATGTCGGCACGGTCCATGGTATCGAAGAGCTCTTCAAAGTGGATGGCGGTGCCGTGGAAAGCCGCCGCGAGCTCGACGGCCCTGTCGTACGTACGGTTGCTGACAAAGATGGCGCGCGCGCCCGCCTGAAGCAAGTGCTTCGCCGAAAGCTCGCTCATCTTGCCCGCGCCCACCACGAACACGGTCTTGCCCTCGAGGGTGCCAAAGATCTTCTTGGCCAGCTCGACCGCCGCGTAGGAGACCGATACCGCCGCCGAGCCAAGCGCTGTTTCACGCCGTACTCGACGCGCCACGCTGAGCGCCTGGTTCACCACGTCGTTCAGCGGGCCTTTCAGCGCGCCCACCTCACGCGCCGCAGCATAAGCGCGCTTCACCTGCCCGAGGATTTGCGGCTCGCCCAGAATCATGGAGTCGAGACTCGATGCGACACGAAACAGATGCCGCACCACCTCTTCCTGGCGTCGCCAGTAGAAGAACGGCTCCCAAGGACTGAGGTCGCAACGGTGATAATCGAGGAGGAACTGGCGGATGAGCGGCTCGCCTTCGAGCCCTTCCTGCGCGTTGGCAAACACCTCGACACGGTTGCACGTGGAGAGAATCATCCCCTCCGACACACCCTCGCGGTGTACGAGCCGCGACACGGCGCCCGCCAGATGCGACTCCTGGATGTTCATCCGCTCGCGCACTTCCACGGGAGCCGTTCGGTGATTGATTCCTACAAGAACAAGGTTCATGAATTAAAGACCAGAAATTTCTCGAGAGGGTCGTCGCATCCAAGCTCCGCTTCTAACTTCTAACTTCTGACTTCTGCTCCTACGGCACTCCTCCTCCTTTGGGAACATAGCCATGCTGGCCGCTCAGCAGGCTGGCGCCCAGGAAGGTCATCATGACGGCAGCGAAGCCGACGATCGCGACGTAGGCGGCGCGTCGTCCGCGCCAGCTTCCCGCGAGGCGCGTCGAAAACAGAGTCAAGTAGATGAGCCAGGTGACGATCGACGCCAGGATTTTGGGGTCGAGCTCCCAGGGGCCGGTCCACGTCCGGCTGGCCCAGACAAACCCCGTGAGGATGCCAATGCTCAGGAGCGGAAGCCCGAAGACCAGCGAGCGATAGTAAATCTCGTCGCACACCTCGAGCGAAGGCAGCCGGTAGTAAAACGCTTTGGGACGCTTCGACTTCAGCTCACGCTCCTGGATGAGATACATGACGGCAGCGACGAAGGTGACAAAGAAACCGGTATAACCCAGGATGACGGTGAAGATGTGGAGTCCCAGCCAGCCGCTGCGAAAAGCCGCCGAGTTGAAAGACGCTTCGGGGCGCAGCGCCGAGATCAAGGTCAGCAGGAAGACCATGGGCAGCATAAAGATGCCAAGCGCTGCAATCCGGTAGAGGAGATAGGCAAAGAAGAACGCGACGGTCATGAGAAAAGCGAAGAAAGAGAGGGCGCTGCGGACGTCAGTGACCGGCAGACGGTGTAGGTGTGACGCAGGAACCGCGAACGCCAGGGCGTGCAGGACGAGCCCGAGGCCCAGCGCGGCGAGCGTGGCCGGAGGCAGCGAGGCACGGCGGTGGACGAGGGAGGGAAGCGTGAGTACGATTCCGAGTCCGTAAACCGCGAGCGCGAGCCACAAAAGCGTCGTTTGCATCGGCTTCCTTTAGTCAGCAGCCCTGCGATTGGATTATATAACAGGGGTGGACGGCGCGCCGCCAAAGCCCAGCGGAAGCACGTTGGACACGGGCATAGGCTAGACAATCTTGAGCCGCAGGAGCTGCTCGACCACCTCAGCGGGAGTACGCCCTTCGGTCGAGACGCGGTGTTCGGCAATCTGATAGAAGGGGAGGCGTTCGGCGAGCAACTGGGCGAAGCTAGCCTCGTCGCGGAACAGCGGGCGGTTGTTCATACCCGCGCAGCGACGGCGGAGTTCGGGCAGCGCGCAGTCGAGCCAGATTGTTATCCCGTCGGTCGAGCGAATGAAATCGAGGTTGGCCTGTTGTACGAAGGTCCCGCCACCGAGCGCGATGACCGCCGGCTCGGCCTTCGAAGCCTCGGTCAGGACGGCATGCTCGATGACGCGGAACGGCGCTTCACCTTCCTTCTCGAAGATCTGGCGGATGGTGCGACCCTGGGCCGCCTCGATGGTGGCATCCAGGTCGATGAAAGGCCAGCCGAGCTCGCGCGCCAGCAGAGCTCCCACCGTGGATTTCCCGCTGCCCATGAACCCGAGGAGGTAGATCAATTTGTGCCGGTGCCGGCTCATCTTCGAAAACCCGCGAATCGTAATCGTGTTCTATCTTGCCACGTCTGCCGGGAAAAAATAAACGTACGCCCCTTGGGGACCTGCGCATCCCCGCCGCTTGGGGGATTCCCATTTTGAATTCAACTCGGTGGGCTCAGGGCAGGCGACGGATCCGGATGGTACCACTGAAGGAAGTAAGCTCGAGCGTGGCCTTGCCCGCGTTGTGTGTGCCGAACAAGCTGTTCGAGTTCAGAGGCCGGAACGCGGTATGCCGCTTGGGTGTGAGCGCGATATCGGGATCGGCGACCACCTTGCCGCGCACCGTCTTGGCGTTCAGCTCGAAGGAAGCCGACTGAGGCGTCAGCACTTCGGTGTCGCCGCTGTAGTCGGAGAGCTCGTACTCGCCGCCGGGCAGGAAGTCGCCCTCATAGAAAATCTTGCCCGAAGTCGTTACGGCATGCAGCCGTTCGCTGGACGGATTAACGATGCGCACGCTGCCACAGATGGAATTGGCTTCGACGCGGCCGGAGGGGCGCACAATCTCGATATCGCCGCCGATCGTCCGCACCGAGAGGTGACCCGATTCGTCACTCACCGAAATCGTCCCGCCTACCGTGTCGACGGAGGCTTCGCCGCGCAGCCTTTCGATGCGTACGCTGCCCTCGGGATTACGGATTTCCAAGCTCGAATCGAGCGGTATCTCGAGGGTGTAATCCGCGCTCTTGTCGTTGAGCTGATTGCTGAGGATGTGGGTGGTGAAGTGGATCTTTTCGGCGGCGCCGGTGGGCGGATACTGCTCGATGTCCACTTCAATATCGGGCGAGAGGCTCGTCGACGTCACATGAATCCCCGCCCGGTCCCACCCCTTGACCACCACGTGGCCCTTGAGGTTGGAAAGACTGACGCGCGGACTGGCCGTGCTCTCGAGCGTCCGGTCGAGATGCAACGGGCTGCTGGCACCCGCCAGGCCGAGGGGCAATAGCAGCACCCACGCCCGCGTCCAACGCAGCCTGGGCGGCGCTGGTTCAGGCTGGACTTGAATCGAGGAGTCGTCGGGTCGATCTAGCACAGAGGCAAATTCCCTTTCCCACCGTTCAACGGACATCGTACTCCAGCGCCGCTGACAGCACCTCAGCCTTTTCCTGGTACGCGGACATCAGATATTGGCGAGCCAGATTGTTGTCGGGCTCCTTCTCGATCGAATCCTGGCACTGACGGATGGAATCGTCGAGGGACGCCAGGCTCTTCTCATACGTCGCTTCGAGCGCCGGTTCCATCGTCGTCTTGCGTGACTGATAATCGCGTTCCATCCCGTCGACCGTCTGCGCCAGCGCGGCATTTTCGCTCGAAACCGTGCCGGAAGCAACACGTTCGCTGGAAGCCGGCGTGAGGGACGCGGTATGGGTGGTTGAAGGATTCAGGCCACGGCGGGAGACGGTGAGGGTTACAGCCAGCACCAGCATGCCGGCCAGCGCGACGACCGGCGCCGGCCGCCAGACGCCCGAAAGAGGCGCGAGCCAGCGGCGCGCCCAGCTCTCCGGCTCGTGAATCATCCCTTCCTCGACGAGCGTGGCACGGATATTGGCCCAGACGCGGGCGGGCGGGTCAGCGAGCGGCAAGGCGCGGCTTTCCGAAATGATGGCTTCGAGATCCTGGAGCACGACGCCGCAGAAGAGGCACTCACTCGCGTGCGCGACGACTTCGGGACGCTTCTCGCCCTCCAGGTACTCGGCCACTTGCCGGCTGAACTGCCGGCAATTCTCGCTCGCCCCCTTCATCGCCTCGTCGTTCTGGTTGTTCATGGCGCTACCTCTAGCCTATCCCCGCGGGTCTGGCCCCTTATCCTTAGATGCAGTTCCTGGCTCACCCGCCATGGGCCGATGCTCACGCAGGTGCTCGCGCAACTTGAGCCGCGCTTTGTGAAGCTGAGACTTGGAGTTGCCGATCGAGTAATTCATGATCTGGGCGATTTCGTTGTGCTCGTATCCTTCAACGTCGTGCAGCACGAAAACCGCACGGTAGCCGGGTGGTAGTTCGGCGATGGCATGATCCAGCGTAATTCGATCGATAGAACCCATCAGCCGTTTGTCGTCGTCTCCGTATTCACGTTTGACCGACTCTTCCTGCGAGCTACTGGTGTCCTCGAGTGGCACCTGCTGAATTCCGCGCCGCCGCAAGTGCATCAACACCACGTTGACCACCAGACGGTGCAACCAGGTCGAGAAGGCCGACTCTCCCCGAAACGTGCCGATTTTTCGGAACAGTTGTAAGAACGCTTCCTGTGAGAGGTCCTCGGCTTCCGCCGTGTCTCCGGTCATTCGCAAGCATAAAGAATAAACGCGGCGCTTGTGCGCCTCGAAAAGTGATGCAAACGCCGCTTCGTCCCCTTGCTGGGCGCGCGCGATAAGTTGAGTCTCGGACTCGGCCTTCGACGCCGCATCCTTCTGTGGGCTCAAAGTGAATCACTTGGGCCGCACCTCAACTCGCTGGGTGAGATGCGGAGCGCTAGACGGGAGTTGTCTTAATGTCAACGGTCCGGCGCCTGGCCGGGGGGTCATACTGACCTGATTCCGAAGCCGGCTCAGGGGTTCGCCTCCCCTTTCCTCGACCCGACCCTGACGTCAACCACCAGTGTTCGGCTCTCGGCGGGCTCCAGCCCCAGCGGAGCCGGTCTAAAGAGTCCTGACAGTTTTCGACCCCTCGGATCAATAATTCGCAGCCAACTGCCTCGGTTACCTGGGCTCAGACTGTTGCTATGGCTCGACGTGGGAAGCTTAACGAGACGCGTTAGTCCGCGCCGCCACGTTGACGATCGCCTTACCCAGGCCGGCATTGCCTGCAGTATCGTAGACACGCAGCGTCACAACGTGCTCTCCGGGTGCGAGCTTAGCCGTTTTCACCGTAAACGCCTCGTGCCGCGAATCGACGATGCCGTCGTCCGAGTTGACGTCATGCCAGTCTCCGTCGTCGGTCGAAACCTCGGCGCTGCGCAACGGGGATGTGGCATCCTCAGCATCGAAATGAACCACCGCCTCACTTCCGTTGACCTGTTGGGCGCGAGGCCGGACGGCGGGAGGCGTGTTGTCGACCCAGAAGGGAGCGCTGACGAGGTCCGTTTTCCGAGCCGTGGCAGGAGGATTAGAGTCCTCGTCGGATGCCACCAGACGGGCGACGTACTTGCCGTCGGCGATGTTGTCGGGCTCGATCTGGTAGTTCGTCTGATGCATCTTGTCCTTGAGCAGGTGCCACTGGTTCTCGTCGGCCGCCTTCACATACAAGGCGTAGGTCAACTGATCGCCGTTGGGGTCATCCGCCTGCCAGGTAAAGGTGATCGGGACCTTGGCCGGTGGGTTTCCCGCCGACGGCGTGCCGAAGCTGGTGGTCACACCGGCAACCACCCCGACCGCCATGCCCGGATAGGTCGAGGGCACGGGCGAACTTCCTGTCGGACCGGTTCGCTCGCCGCCTGCCGATACGTTCAAGGAGCGAATCTGGGGGGGCAGGTTCTCGTTGAGGTAAGCCACCGTCACATCGTCGAGCATGGGGGCCGCATCGCCCGAACCGTGGAAGACCGCCTTCCACTGGATATAGCGAGCCGGAGGACTGGTGATCGCGTCGCCGCTCGAATCGCGATAAGGGCCCGCCCAGTCGCTCCAAGTCTGATCCGGGCGATCCGTATTCCCGGAACGCGTGAAGAACTGGATGCTCGTCTCCGGAGGATCCTCTCCGCGCCAAGCCAGCGTGCCCCAGTGCGAGATAAACTTCGTATCCTTGACGGACGACTCGTAAGTCCCCTCGTGACTCGGCCGGTTCCCGAGTCGAAAGAGCTTGGCAACGTTGGTCGTCGCCGCGTAGAGGTCTTTGCCGTCGAGCCAGAGCCGAGTGGCCAGCGCCTCACGCGTCTCGGTGAGCAGCGTCAGGCGTTCACCGTCCGGGGACGGGCTGAGGTCAAAGATGCGCCCGTTCGAATCGGTCGAAAACAGGACGTCATCGCCGCGCACCGCCAGGCCAAAGATGCTCTCGGCGTTCGAGGTCCACAAGGTCTCGGCACTGTAATCCGGCTGGATCTCAATCAGTGAGCCCTTGCCCTGCGGGAGCTTAGGCACGGGGAATGGAACCCCCGGCGTCAAAGCGCGATTGAAACTCGGCGTCTGGTTACGATTGTTGGCAGGTGGAGCCGTCTGAGCGGGAGGACTAGCCTCGGGTAAGTCGTCCTCGCCTCCCGTCGAGGCAGTGACCGTCACGGTGGTGACGGCCGTGGGCGCGTGGGCCGGCATTCCAGCGGGGCCGAACATCTCCTGCGAGCCTTTGCCCCCGGCGCCTCCCAGCGCGGCAGCGTAGACGCGTCCCTGGGCGTCGGTGGCCAGGGCGTGGATCTCCGGCAGTTCGGCCTGGTAGATCACAAAGGCCTTGCCTTGCGGGGTGAAGCGATAGATCAGTCCGTTAGGGACGGTGCCCGCGAGCAGGTTGCCCTGGTGGTCGAGCGTCAAGCACATGACGTGCGTCTGCTTGGTGTCGTAGAAGACATCGCCCTTGCCATCCTTGTCGACGCGCAGAATTTTCCCCTGATCCCCGGTACCCGCGTAAAGGCGTCCGTCGCGGTCGAAGGTCAGCGCCCAAATGTACTTGGTCTTGGGCTCGTAGAAGACCTTGGACTTGCCGTCCGAAAGGACACGGTAGATCTTCCCTTCCGGCGAGCTGCCTACATAGAGCGCGCCATCCGGACCGACAGCGAGCGCGAAAATGTCGGGCTCGGGGGCGGTGAAGAACAGTGACCCGTGACCCTTCGAGTCCACCCGGAAGACTTTCCCTCCGTGTCCGGTGCCCACGTAAATGTTTTCGTGGCGGTCGCCCGCCAGCGAGAGAGCCAGGTTTTCGTCGGGGGAGAAGATGGCGCTGGCCTGGGGCGCCAGAGTCAGTTCGCCGTCCTTGCTCAACGACACGCTGGTCAGCGTCCCCTGGAGGAAATCCTCGAAGGAGCCGACCTGCCAGAAACTGGTTTCGACCGCCACCAGCGGCGCGGAGAGCCCGAGCCACAGTGCGGCGATCACGAGTAACTTAAGGTTTCTCATTCAAAGCCCTTCTTGCCAGGCGCAGAATCGAGGTGATTGATTTCGAAGGGTACAGGGCGGCGATCCTACCACCTGCCATTGCCCATCGTCGGTCATGCGTCGGCCACCGAACCCTAGCTCCCTGGTCCTACCACCCGGAGCGTCAGCGTTTTCTCGCCGCGAATCGTGCAGGGAGATGGCTTAGTCTCGAAGTCCCCGACCACCGAGGTGCCGCTGAAACTGACGCCGCTCATGGCGGCCGGGTCAGCCAGCAGGGTTTGCACGAGCGACGGCGGCGGTGAAGGATACTCGTCACCCTGAATTCTAAACGACCGCTGCGGCGCCATCAGCAGCGCGTAGACGCGGTTATTGCGGCGCATGCGATTGAGTCCTCGCACCAGTTGCCGCACGTCGCGCGGCGGCGTGGAGAGCGGCGACACGCGGTTCTCGAGCAGGTTGATGGTTTGGCCGCTGCCCACCACGAGGGACAGGTTCTTATCGCTGACGCTTTCCGGAATGGTTACGGGGATCTTCTCGGTGAAAGCCTCGCCCCAGGAAGTACGCAATACTGCCGTGACCTCGATATGGTCACCGGGGTGCACCTCCGATTTGGTCGACCACGCCTGCTCGAGCGTGGCTTGCCGCAACTCATTTTGCGCCGTGGCGGAGACCTCGATATCCTTCACCGCGAGCTCGGGGAAGCCGCTGCTCATGATGTAGCTGAGGGGCGTGGCCACGGCGAAACCGGCGTTATTGGCGGCATTGACTTCCGCCGAGACCACGTCTTCGAGGTCCACCGAATCGCCGCTCGAGAGTTCAATCTTACCCTTGAGCTCGTAGGTCGAAGGCCCGACCATGCGCTCGGTCGAGCTGAGCGCCGAGACCACGGCCAGGTTGAGCAGAAAAGGCGACAGAAACGGGTCTTTGACCAGGGCGAAGTGGTAGTCGGTCTGAGTGTTCAGCGTCGAATCAAGGTGTACGTGGACGGGGATCATCGCGGCGCGCGCGCCGACCACGCCGTAGATCGCCGCGAAGCGGTCCTGGCGGATCGTACCCACCGGGGCGCCCGGCTCATCGAGCTTGAACGAGCTCGCGAGACTCGCGACGGTGGTCAGCACGTGGGCGGGTGCAAAGGGAATTTCGGACGGGCCGGCCAGCAGCAGCCGGTGTCCGCAGGCATACACGTCGTCTCCGTGCCGGTAGGTGACGGTGCAATCGGCATTCAGGTTCAGGTCGCCACTCACCAGGAACAGGCTGATCATCGAGCCGGGCTGGATGTCAGCGAGACCTCGCTCGACGGCAGCGTCACTCGCCTTGCCTCCCTCGCTTGCCGGTCCACCCGAAAGGATACCGCCCGCCATGGGCTCGAATCCCATGGAGCGGAAGACCGAGGCGTAGCTCTCAATCGCGGCGCCCGAGAATCCGCCAAAGCGCAGGGGCAGGGCGAGCGAAACCGGCGCTCCGGGCGTGGCCTCGGAGGCGTGCATCCAGCGTTGCCACGGCGCCGAATCCGCTTTTTCGTCACCCAGAGGAATCAGCCGTCCGTCGACGACGTGGTAGCCCAGGCGGGTGGAATCCTGCAGACGGTGAGGAGCCGAAGCCACTCGGGAGCCGGGGTGGGTGACGGTCTCAGGCACCACGCGCACCATCTGCTCGATGGGAGTGATGCCCGCAATGGGTTCCTTGGCGAAAGGGAAGCCCAGGGCGACGGCGCCGACCAGCTTGCCGTCAATATACACCGGGCTGCCGCTCATTCCGGCGATAACGCCCGTGTCGGCGAGCGGGCCGCCCGACAGCCGCGCCAGGATGAGGTCCTGCTTGGGCGCGATGGCGTTCTTCAGCACGCCCAGCACCTCAACCTGGAACTCCTGGACCTTGTTGCCCTCAAAAATCGTGCGACCGACACCCTTGAGTCCGGGTTTGATTTGATCGATGGGGAAGAATTTGACGTCGTTCTGCGCCCAGGCGGGCGAAGCCCCCAGCATCACGAGCAGAATCAGAGACGCCACGCCTCGTAAGCGCATACTTTCAGGACCGCCACGCCAACCGCAATCACTTAGTCTAGGGACAAACGCCCGCGCCGTCAAGCAAGCGTCCGGAGCGGCCTCTCGCGTCCTCGACCGCCACGGCGGGATTCCCCCCTTCAGCCAACTTGCAATACTGCTGCCCCGCGGATGGCGTCGCTCTTCAGAGTATTCAGCGCGCGATTGGCGTGCGCGAGCGGGAATACTTCGATCTGGGTGTGAATAGGAATCTCAGCGGCGAGCCGGAGAAAGTCTTCGCCATCCTGGCGAGTGTTGTTGGCCACGCTGCGTAAGATGCGCTCATGGTAGAGCAGGTTGTAGTCGAGCGGGGGGATAGGGCTCATGTGGATGCCCGCCAGCGCCACCGTTCCGCCCTTCTTGAGCGCTCCGAGTGCGGCGGGAACGATCTCGCCGGCCGGAGCGAAGACGATTGCCGCATCGAGTTTGGCGGGTGGCTCGGCAGTCGTGCCCCCCGCCCATACCGCGCCCAATTCGAGCGCCAGCCGCTGATGACGCTCATCGCGCGTCATGGCGAAGACGTCAACCTTCCAGTAGCGCGCCACCTGGATTGCCAAATGCGCCGCCGCGCCAAATCCATAGAAACCCAGCCGTCCGCCCCGCTGAATCCGCGAAAGGCGCAGCGCGCGGAAGCCGATAATCCCCGCGCAAAGGAGCGGCGCCGCCTGCTCGTCCGTCAGGCCTTCGGGGATCGGATAGGCGAACCCTTCGGGCGCGACCGCGTACTCCGCATAGCCGCCGTCCACCGTGTAGCCCGTGAAGGTGGCGGCTTCGCACAGGTTCTCCTTGCCCTCGCGGCAATATTCGCAGACGCCGTCGGTCGAGTGCAACCACGCGATGCCGACGCGGTCGCCGATGCGGAAGCGCGCCGCTCCGGCGCCTGTTTTCTCGACGCGGCCCACCACCTGATGGCCGGGTATCACCGGCGACTTGCGCGGCGGCAGTTCACCTTCGACCACGTGCAGGTCGGTGCGGCAAACGCCGCAGGCTCCGACCCGCACCAGGACTTCGTTCGCCGCCGGCGACGGTTCAGGCACGTCGCCGTAGCGCAGGGGATTGCTGGTGACGGGCGCCGGCGCGGCCAAAACGCACGCTTTCATATGGTCCTCACAAGCATGACGCAGGCTCGACACGACACTCGAACTGTGTCATTCCGAGCTGAGCGAGGAATCTCGCTCTGAGAATCCGGTCCGTGCGAGATTCTTCGTCGCCTTCGGCTCCTCGGAATGACACGTTGCCGAGCTTCTGCCTAACCTGTGCTGCGCGGCAGGTAAGGCTCAAAGTCCTCGAGAATCGCGCGTGCCACGGTCAGCGGTTTCGCGTCGCGGCGGCCGCCCTGCTCGTTGTACTCCCGATTGACCTCGGCCCAGCGGTCGTGGATACCCGTCTGGATCTGGACCAGCTCAGTAGCCTCGATTTCCTCACCCGGCGCGAAGTTGAGTTCGCACGCGAAGAGTTGGTCGGGCTGGCGAGGATTGAAGAGCGGCACACCGTACTTGCGGCAGATGAGCGGCCGGTGCGCATAAATCTGGCAAGCGCCGTCCTCGAGCGCGGGGCAGGGAAGCCGGAGACCGGGCGGCGGAAGGCTCCCCCACGCGTCAGGAACGTTCCGGCCGGCGAGCAACTTCTCGCGCTCCGGGAGATACCGCCGCGCGCGCTGCTCCATCCGCTCGCGAACCTCGGGCGGAAGCTCCTTCACCCCGCGCGCAATGTACGCCGCCTCGAGCTCGGTAATCTGGAACATCTGACTGCAACAGTCCGAACATCCCTTTCGGCAGTGGATTCGCTCCCCGTACTGGTCCCGATTGCGCGCGAACTCCGCCTCCCACTCGGCCGCGATGCGCAGGTAGTCGTGGTAGGAGGATGCAGTCATGGCGTGGATGCCCGGCCAGGCACGGACAATCCAAATCCCAGGTCAATTGTAGCATCCAACGCGAACTAAGCCGCAGAAGGTGGTACCCGTGGCATCCCGAAAGGAAATATGCTACCTCTAATTCAAGCATGGACTTCCTCAATACACTGCGCGTCGCGTTGCGCTCGCTCGAGCGCCATAAGATGCGGTCGTTTCTGACGATGCTCGGGATCGTCATCGGCATCGCGGCGGTGGTGGCGTCGGTGAGCTTCGGTGAGGGCGCTGACAACATGGTGCAGGCGCAGATCGCCAACATGGGCACGAATCTGCTTTACGCCTTCGCTGGCAGCATGGGACGCGGTGGCGTCCACCAGGGCTGGGGCTCGATTTCGACGCTGACCGTCGGCGATGTCCAGGCCATCGGGCGCGAATGTTCGGCGGTGAAGCTGATCTCGGCGGGCTCGGAAACCGGTGTCCAGGTGGTCTACGGCAACCAGAACTGGTTCACCGAGATGAACGGCGTCGACGTAACGTTTCCGATTATTCGCAACTGGCCGATGGCGGAGGGTACGTTCTTCAGCGAGGAGGACGTACGCCGCTCGGCCAACGTGGCGCTGGTCGGGCAAACGGTGGTCCAGATGCTCTTCGGCGCCGAGGATCCAGTCGGTAAGACCATTCGTGTCAAGAACATACCGTTCCGCGTCATCGGTGTGCTCGCGTCCAAGGGTCAGGCCGCCTTCGGATTCGACCAGGACGACCGCATCGAAGTGCCCTACACCACGGCGCAGAAGAAGATTGTCGGCAACACTTACTTGCAGTTCATCGCCATCTCCGCCCTCGATCGCGATTCGGTGAAGCTCGCAGAACTCCAGGTGACACAGCTTCTGCGCGAACGCCATCATCTGCGCGCCGACGAGGACGCTGACTTCAGCGTTCGCGCCATGACCGAAGCCGCTGACGCTGCTGCGGCGGCCGGTTCCGTGATGACCCTGCTGCTCGCCGGCGTCGCCTCTATCTCCTTGCTGGTAGGCGGGATCGGCATCATGAACATCATGCTGGTCTCGGTCACCGAGCGGACGCGGGAGATCGGCATCCGGCTGGCTACGGGCGCTACCGAGAACGACATCCGCGGCCAGTTCATCGTCGAGGCGGTCGCTCTGAGCCTGCTGGGCGGCGTACTCGGCATCGTCGCCGGCGTCTTCCTGTCAGGAACTGTCGCCGGCCTGCTGGGCTGGCCGCGCTTCATCTCGACTGCGGCGCTCGGCACCGCCGTTCTGTTTTCGACCGCCGTCGGAATCTTCTTTGGATACTACCCCGCCGGCAAAGCCGCCAAGCTCGATCCCATCGAAGCGCTGCGTTACGAGTAGACACCAGGCGTGGCCCAAGCAAATTCCGTAAGCGTCCCGGTAAACTCTCTTTACCTGTAAATATACCTTGACACGCATATGCTCCATGGAGTATACAAGGAGAGTGGAATCGGTGTTCGAAATCATTGCGGAGCCGAATCGCCGCGCCATATTGAGCCTCCTTGTCTCGTCCCAACAGTCGGTGGGAGAGATCGAGCGTCAGCTTCGTATGCCGCAGCCGACCGTATCCAAGCACCTGCGCGTGCTGCGCGAGGCCGGTTTCGTGGAGTCCATGGTGGACGCACAGCGCCGTCTCTACCGGCTCAAGCCGGAACCGTTTCGGGAAGTGGATGAGTGGCTCGCTCAGTTCCGCCGGTTCTGGTCCGCTCACCTGGATGCCCTCGAACGCCACCTCGACCGCATGGATCAGTCAACATCAACGAAAAGGAAGACCGGAAAAAAACGACGCGGCCCCAACCGCGAATTTCACCAAGGAGAAACGAAATGAAAATCAAAGTGACCAGCGTGTACGTGGACGACCAGGCGAAGGCCCTGCGCTTCTATACGGAGGTACTGGGCTTTGCCAAGAAAACCGATTTCAGCCAGGGCCCCTACCGCTGGCTGACCGTGGCGTCGCCCGAGGAGCCGGAGGGCACGGAGCTGCAGCTGGCGCTGAACTCGAACCCCGCCGCCAAGGCGTATCAGCAGGCGATTTTTCAACAGGGCCAGCCCGCCGCAATGTTCTTCACCGACGACGTCAAGGGCGACTACGAGCGGATCAAGACCCGCGGCGCCGAGTTCACGATGCCGCCCACCGATGTGACCGGCTCGACCATTGCGATGCTGAAGGACACCTGCGGCAACCTGATTCAGCTCACCCAGCTGACAGGCTATTCACGCTAAGGAGAAGAAGATGGCCGATCGCGAGCTGTACACACCGGGTCCGGCCGGCGGGGCCGAAGTACGAAAGGACGGAGAGAAGTGGACGCTCGTTCTCGTCCGAGACCTGCGTCACTCGCCGGAAAAGGTCTGGCAGGCGCTGACCGACCCGGCGCATCTGCGCGAGTGGGCTCCCTTCGACGCCGATGGGAGCCTGGGTACGGTTGGAGCCATGGTAAAGCTCACCACGGTGGGAGCGCCCACGCCGCACGTTACCGAAACAACCGTGACGCGAGCCGACGCTCCCAAGGTGCTGGAGTACAACTGGGGTGGCTTCGCGATGCGGTGGGAACTCGACGCCTCGGGTGGCGGCACGCGCCTGACGCTGTCGACCAACATCGGCCACCGCTACATCTCCATGGGCGCTGCCGGGTGGCACATTTGTTTCGATGTGCTGGATCGCCTTCTCAGCGGAACTCCCATCGGACGCATCGTCGGCCCCGACGCCATGAAGTTCGGCGGCTGGCGGCGGCTGAACGCCGAGTACGCCAGGCAGTTCGGCATTGAATCGCCCAACTGGCCGCCTAAGACGGTTACGTAGTACTTGTAGTCGGTAGCCGCGGTCACTGCCTTTGTGACCGTGGGCTCTTCTGGATTTCAGCAAAGGCCCACGGTCAGAACTGCACTGACCGTGGCTACCTTCTCAAAAGTCGTGAATCGAAGGGGGTCGCAAAACGTTGCACCAGACACAAACCTACGGAGGGACACTATGGCTGAGAGGAAACCTGCAAAGAAGGTAGCGAAGAAGCCCGCCAGGAGCATCCAGGGATTCACGGATGAGGAACGAGCCGCGATGAGGGAGCGGGCCCAAGAGCTGAAGGCAGCGGCGCGGCGCGGGCCGCGCGCGGACAAGGCGGACGGGGAAAGCGTCGTGCTCGCGAAGATTGCCACGATGCCGGCGCCGGATCGCGTCATGGGCGAGCGGCTCCATGCGATCATCAAAGCCAGCGCGCCAGTCCTCTCGCCGAAGACCTGGTACGGGATGCCGGCGTATGCCAAGGACGGCCAGGTCATCTGCTTCTTCCAAAGCGCGCAGAGGTTCAAGACGAGGTACGCGACGCTCGGCTTCAGCGACAAGGCGAACCTCGACGAAGGCCACATGTGGCCGACCGCTTACGCGCTCGCGGAGTTGACCGGCGACGACGAAGCAAAGATCGCCGCACTCGTGAAGAAAGCAGTGAGCTGAGGACTGAGCGTTCAGGTATCACCGGCGCTTTTCAAGGTCGGCGGCAACCGCGACCCCTGCGAGGATGATGGTTAGCAAAAAGACGCGGACCACAAAGGCGGTGGTCCGCGCTACCTGCTGCTTGCTGCTGCTTGCTGATAGGCGAGCACATCCTGCATCTCGGTGTTCAGCTCGTCGGCAAAGCGGTTGATTTTCTCCGCGTCGCGGGCGTTGGCGGCGGCGCGTTCGCGGTGGGAGAGATATCCGCGTAGCACATCGTCAACCACCGCCGACCGAGAACGCTTTTTCCCTGCCACGCGGTCGATGCCTCTAACCACTTCGCGGGACAGGGTGAGCAAGGTTTTCACCTTCGTCTTCATACTACCATTATACTACCTCTGCAAGCCGGCAGCGAGTAGCGCCGACCGCCGGGGTTGCGGTCTGCGGCTTTCGGTTGGGTGTGCGATCAGTCAAATTCGGGCGCGCGGGTCGGACGAGCAAGTTCTTGGAGTGCGGCAGCTTGCTGCCGCTTTGCCGTGAAAGACACCAGAATGCGAGCCCACGTCGCCTCGCACTCTCGCCGTTGCCCTGTCGCCCAATAGAAACGCCTGACGCCGGGCGTCACGCCCAGCAAGCTGGGCGAAGCGAAAGCGGCAGCAAGCTGCCGCACTCCAAACAGTCGCTCGCCGCAGCTTCCACACGGCGCCAGAATTCGACACGCCGGGGATGATGGTTGGCGAAAAGACGCGGACCACAAAACCGGTGGTCCGCGCTACCTGCTGGCTCATTTCATCCATACCGGTATCATGAATCTCTTGGTTTCCGGAGGGAATCAATGAACCAAACGACCGTCAAAGTGATCGCATTGGGAGCTTTCGCGCTGGTTATCGCCCTCGGGGAGTGCTGGCAAGCGCAAGCCCAGGACCCCAAAGGAGCCTATCCAAGCATGGCTCCGCTCGATCAATACCTAATGAATCGAAACGCCGAGATTGCCATGGCTCGCAGCGCGGCGCCGGAGGCAATCTCACGCGATGCCGATGTCCTCGTCCTTGGACGGCATGGCTACGAAACCGCAGTCAAAGGCAAGAACGGTTTCGTGTGTGCCGTGGAGCGAGGGTGGATGGGCCCATTCGGTGGTGACTCTGCTGCTAATTTTTGGAACCCTAAAATTCGAGGTCCGGTCTGCTTCAATCCACCGGCTGCGCGCTCCATCCTGCCGATGACGTATAAAAGAACGGAGATGGTGTTGGCCGGTCAGTCCAAGGCTCAGATCATCGACGGCATCAAGACATTCATAAAGCAAGCGCTGCCACCCCTGGAGCCTGGAGCCATGTCCTACATGATGTCGAAAGAACAGTACCTTACCGATGACGACCACCACAACTGGATGGCTCACCTGATGTTTTACACTCCACTCATGAAGGGTGCCGTTTGGGGTGCAGATCTGTCCAAGTCTCCCGTCATGCTGAATCCACAGTTCAGTGGCGCTCCTGAACCAATCGACGTATTCATGGTTCCCGCGGGCTGGTGGTCGGATGGAACGGCGGACCCAGTCAGGATCAGGTAGAGACACAACGCAATGTGGCGAACGGTCAATCTGTGCCCAGGAGTGTCTCAAGGCGCGCCGATGCCGGCCTCTGCCTGTTCAATGAGTTTTCGGGCTTCCAGGAGGTTAATACTGCGGCCGCAAACCGAGCAGGTAAGGCAATCCTCCTTGGGATAGGGCTTGAAACTCGGGTCGGCGGCAGGCAGGCCTTCGCGAAACTTGTAGATCGCACCGCACTGGCATTTCACCTCGAGGACTCGAGCTCTCACTCGCTTGATGGCGCTGGACGCGCCTCCGCCGCCGCTCGTTGAAAGCGCGGCCTGGGTTGCTGAGCGTCCCACGATGATCGCCAGAAACCATCCGACGACACATCCGCCCACGAAGGCTGCCACAACCCAAAGCCATACAGGAGGCGATTGCGCGATAGAATTGCCAGGAGGATAGCATCCACGGACTCAACCCGTCTGTAAATAGTGCTTCTTCACCGGATGGTATACCCGCCAATCCCTCGTCCCTAATTCCTAACTCCCTATTCCCGACTTCCTATCCCCACTCCCCGTCGTGTCATTCCGAGCCCCGCGAGGAATCTCGCCCTGGATGTTTTGAATTCCCCTCCTCCGTTGAGGAGGGGGCCAGGAGGTGGTGGACAAGCGGCGGTACAGAGGCACGGGCAGAGTGTAACTCTACGGAGCGGTCAAGGCCCAAGGTCGCAGACCTTGACAGTCTGCGCCAGCCGCGAAGAGTACCCCTATCCGGCGGGCGCGTCTTCGCTGCCATCAGGGACGGAAGTCGAAGCAACAGGCGCGCTGAGACTTCTTCTGAACCAAATGATGGCGGCCTCACCTTGCTTCTGCTCGATAACGTCGATATCGCGTATGTGGCCCAGCGGGTTCCGGTAATTCTTTAGCGCTAAGAAGTTTGTCTTGAGGACCTCCCGACTCTCGAATTGGTCCTTGAATAAGTCCCAGTTCTTATCGATGATCTTGTGGAGGTCCATGATGTCCGCGTATTGGAGACGAATAACAGGATCGTCGATACGGGTGACAACTTGCGAGCGCTTTCGTTCGCTGATTCGCTCCTTTATCTTGATCTGCAAGTCGCCTGGCACAGCCCTCTTCCAATAGTCTTCGCCGAGATGGGAAGTGAGGACATCGTGCACTGCTCGGCGAAGCTTTACCTCGATTTCATCAACAGCGAGGCGCGCTTCGTCGCGAGGTACTGGCGCTCCGGAGTCGTAGATATCTCCCTCGCCTACGGCTTTCAATATTTCGCCCCAAATCAAGTCGGTTCTCAGCCGCAAGAACGCATCGTAGTCGTCATTCCATATCGGTGAGTCTGGGCCCGACGGAATCAGATGCGACCGTAACGCGGTGTCGAAACCGGGGTTCGCCCCCTCCACACCCTTTAGCTCTGCGAAATATTCAGAGGGCGGTCGGTCCTTGATTTTCTTGTTCAAGTCTGCCGGCAGAAAACAGAAGTTGGGCAGGAGATGTACATCCTCAACGGGGCGCTTGAGCGTTTTCTTCAAGAAGTTTTTCGGAAAGATATGATGAGCGTTAGGGTCCTTAATCTCACTAAAGTGATCCTTGGCGAGTGAGACGTCCGCCCCAGTCACAAACTGCTTGGGCCGCATATGTGCGAGGAGACAAAGCACCGCGTTCCTGGCCGCGCCAGACGAGCGGTTTATCTTCATCTTTAGAATGGTGTCCTTGGTGACGGTTCGTGGATAGTTTGGCAACTCCACTTTGCCGTCGATCAGTTCGCCGATCGCCTTGGCATCATTGGCCATCTGCGAGGTCTGAGCCTGAACGTATCGCTCTGAAAACGCCGATCGCCAAAACCATCTGTCCATCCAAGCCTTGTGTTCCAGGGGAACATTCGTCGTTCCGTGCTCTGAAAAGTAGCAGGCAAGAACGGCTAACATCGCGTCGTATGGGATCATGTCCCCCCTGATGACCCCGTAGTTGTCGCGCATCCAATCGATTGCGTCGCCGATTGCTTTCGAGATGCGGGGCCATAGCTTCTCGACCTCTTTGCTCTTGAGTCTGAGCTCGTGGTCCGTCTTGCACTGGCCGAATCTAACTAGAGACATCGCCTGAACAAATGTGATGGGCTCCACAATTCCGAAGTCCGTGCGTTGTCTGACGCGTTCGTTGAAGTCTTTTACCGATTTTGCCAAATCGAAAGACTCGGACCAGCAGTTGGCGGCGACCAGCTCAAAACGCGTCAGGCGCTTTCCACCCTGGTTGATTCGTTGGAAGACTTCAACCGCGTCCTCCAGTTCCAAGTTGAAAACCTTGACGACGGAAAACGGATAGGTTCTAAACCGTTCGCGAGCCTTCGCGAGAATCCGCCTTTTTTCGGGCGGCAATGGGTCGCGGATCGCGTCATAGGTCGTCGTGGTGTCCGAAAGGATGTCGTGCAGCGAAATAAAGGTCACGTTGTCAGGCTCGGTTTCTTTTTTGAAAACGCTGATTTGTCGACGTGCCTCAGGGTCGCCCTCTTCGTACTTTGCAGCGGCGTCCAGGTTGAGGCATATCCGCGCGTAGTTTTCGCCGTTGATTGTGCTGCCCTTAAACGTTGCCCAGATAGAGGTCAATCGTTGCTGGCCGTCCAGGATGAAGAAGAGCTCCTGGTCAAGCGCCGGTGACGGAAGGGAAAGACTCTCGATATCCCGAAAAAGAGTCACGTACTCGCGCTCAGCTTTCCAGTAGAAGAAACTCCCGATCGGGAAGCCCTTGTAGATGCTATCCATGAGGTCCGTGACTTTGGTGGCACTCCACACAAAGTCTCGCTGGAATGGCGGGAGTCGAACACGGCCATGCTCGATGTCGTTCATCAGCGTGGGAAAATTATACTTCCCAGGATCGATGGGCTCTGGCTGGGGTATCACGTTTTTACCTCCGCGGCTGGCGCAGACGTTCTCACGTCTGCGATCTAGGCACCGCTTATTCGGCCCGCTGACTGCCAATCTTACCACTAAAGAAACGCCAAGCATCCAAACTCACGCGGGACGCTCAACCGACCACATCCAAAAAAAGTCTCCAGTTCCCCGACGACCCAACCGATGAGTACCATGAGGAGAACGCGGCCCGCTCGCACGCCGTCAGAAAAACGGCACGAGGGCGAACGCAAGAAGGCGGCCTCCTGGGGAGTATCAGACGCATGTTTGGAGCAGGGAAGACCAAAGGACTCGTCGGGTTGGACCTGGGGTCGAGCTCGATCAAGGCCATCGAGCTGGGGCGCAAGGGAAACCAGTACGAGGTGGTGAATCTCGCGGTGGCCGAGCTGCCCGAGGGCGCGATTGTGGACGGAGCCATCAAGGACGGCGCGGCGGTCGCCGAGGCGATCAGCAAGCTGTTTGCCGAGAACCATATCACGGCGTCGAACGTGGCCATGTCCGTCTCCGGCCACTCGGTCCTGGTGAAGCGCATCACGGTGGCGGGTGAGAATCCTGACCAGCTTGCCGAGGCCGTCGCCGAGGAAGCCGAGCAGGCCCTCCAGCTCGACTTGGGCGAAGTCATGTGGGACTACCACGTGCTCGGCCCGGCGCCCGGGCGCAGCGCTTATGACGTGATACTGGTGGCCGTGAAGCGCGACAAGCTCGCGAGTTATACCGACGTGGTCGAGCAGGCGGGCATGCACGCCGTGGTGGTCGATACCGACGCCTTCGCGCTCGAGAACGCCTTTGAGATGAGCTACCAGCCGGCGCGCGACCAGGTGGTGGCGCTGGTCGATATCGGCGCCAGCACCACCAACATTAATATCGTGCGCAATGGCGTCCCGCTCTTCACCCGCGACCTCTCGACGGGCGCCGCGCCGCTCACTGAGGCGTTCGGGAAAGGCGCTGACCTCCTCGATTCGTCCACCGCCGGGCAGCCGGAGCGCGGCAGTGTGGGGAACGAAGCGCCGAACGGAGTCCGAGCGGCGCAGATCCGCTTGGCGCTCGAGCCGCTGCTCCAGGAAATCCACAAGACGTTCGACTTCTTCAAGCAGACGGGCTCGGTGGGCGCCATTGAGCACCTCTACGTCGCGGGCGGAGTCGCCTGCGTGCCCGACCTCGCGGGGATCCTTCAGGAGCAGCTCAGTATCCCGGCGGAGGTAATGAATCCGTTTCAGCGGGTCACGTTCCAGGACTCGAAGTGGAACCGCGACGAAATGAGCGAACTCGCGCCGCGCCTGGGTGTCGCCATGGGCCTCGCGCTAAGGAACTTTGATTAGCCATGATCAAGATCAACCTCTTACCGGAAGGAATCAGGCAAGTTCAGCCGATGGACGATGCGGAGTCCGCGCCGCTCAGGCTTAGTCCGGCGCTGCTGCTCGCGGCGTCGGCGGTGGTCTGCTTCGCGGTCGTGGGCGCGCTCGGCTGGTACTGGAGCCGCGAGGCGTCGCGGCTGGAACTCGAGTTCAAAAAGGAACGCGCCGAGCAAGCGCGGCTGGCCACGATTCAAAAGGAGAGCCTGCTGTACCAAAAGCAGATGCAGGAGCTCGAGCAGCGCGTCCGCGCGATTCAGGCGCTCCAGGGCAGCCGGACGGGGCCAGCCGGCTTCATGACTGTGCTGGGCGCGGTCGTGAACCAGACGAGCGACCTCTACCTCGCGTCGGTGAGTCCGGAAGCGAGCCGCGTGGTCCTCAAAGGCCAGTCACAGTCCGCGAAGTCGATTGCAGTGTTTATTGCGGCGCTCCGGCAATCCGGCAGCTTTGCCGATGTGAAATTGCGGCAGTACTACCAGGAAGATCAGGGAGTGCGCCGGGGATTCAAGTTCGAGTTGGAGTGCATGTATCAGCCGCCGAGTACGACTCAGGCGGGTGGGTCCGAGCCGGCTCCGGCGTCAGGCAATCCGGCGCCAGGGAATCCGGCGAATACCCGTCGCGGGTCGTAGCGGGCAGGGAAACGAATTTATGGCCAAGAACTTCAATGATCTTTCCGTAGGCGTCAGAGTGGGAGTCTTCGTGGCGTTGCCAGCGCTGCTGGCGGCCACGCTCTTCTGGTCATTCGTCCTTCCGATGTCGGCGCGGCGCTCGGCGCTTCAGGCGCAAGTGAGTTTACTGCACGCCGAGAACCTCAAGAACAAGGCTTTCGAGCAGCAACGCAAGGAATACGTGGGCCGTATCGCCGAGCTGCGGCTGGAGCTCGACACGGTGCGCGCCTTAGTCCCCGACGACGAAGGCGCTGACAGCCTGATTAACCTGCTGAATGACACCGCCGGGCGCACCGGAATCAACGTGCGCAGTCTGGTGACTGCTCCCCTGCTCGACCGCGATCTCTACACCGAGGTGCCGTTTAACCTGCGCCTCGATGGCACCTACTACGACGTGGTGCAGTTTTTCGACCAGTTGGCGCACGGGCGGCTGATCGTCAACATAACGAATCTTGCCTTGGGCTCGCCGCAGCGCGGCGGTCCAGGCAGCTACACGGTGTCCACGGCGGAAACCGTGGGCGCAAGCTGCGTCGTGACCACCTACGTGAATCACGAGCCTTCCGCAGTTCCGCCCAAGAAGGCAGGCCATTGAGAGGCGAAGTTATGATGACTCGCACCAAACTCGAGTTTTCAGGCAGCCTGCTCCTCGCGCTGCTCGTCCTCCTGAACCCAATAGCGCGGGCGCAATCAGCGAAAGGCGCTCCGCCCGCCGCGTCAAGCGTCGCGCCGGCACACCAAATCGGCATCGTCGCGAAGGTGGCGAAAACGCTCGAGGCGAGCCGGTCGACTGTGCCTGACTCACTCCTCGACACATCGCCGTTCGCCCCGAAGCCCGCCGTCAAGACTATCTCTCCCAGGGCGGTTGCAGCCGTAGTGGGCCCTGGCGCCGGCGTCCACGCGGTGATTGCAGGGAGCCTCGGCTCGAAGTTCGCCGGCCGGCGCGATCCGTTTCGTCTGCCGCCGCCCCCCGCCGCCAGCACTGCCGGAATGGAGTTGCGGCGCGCGCCGCAGCCCGGCAAACGCGGTCTGGTCATCGCCCAGCTCAAATTGCTGGGAATTGTGCGTCAACACGGACCCGACTCCGGTAACGGCCAGGGCGCGATGACCGCCGTTGTTACCAACGCGTCGAACATCGCCTACTTCCTGCACCCGGGCGACGCGCTCTACGACGGCAGGATTACCGCTATCACGGCAGATGCCGCCTATTTCGACCAACAGTCCCGCGACCCCGAGGGTCACGTCGAGCGACGCCAAGTCGTCAAGCGATTGAATGCTGTTTCAGGTGAAGAACAATGAAAAAATGCAACGTACGCCGCACCGCAATCCTGGGATTAGTGGTGGCGATGGCAGGATTCGTGTCGAGCCGCCGCGTCGCCGCTCAGGCGGGAGGCCCGTCCAGCGCTCAGGCGTCTGCGGCCTCGGTGCTTCGCGTGGCCGGTTTGCCAACGCCCGCATCGCCTGCCGGACTGGGCAAGCCCCAGTACACGGGCGAGCGGATCTCGGTCAACCTCAAGGATGTTGACCTTACAGACTTCTTCCGCCTGATTCATGAGGTGAGCGGACTCAACGTCATTGTTGACCCGAACGTTTCCGGTAAGCTGACGCTGGTCCTCGACTCAGTACCGTGGGATCAGGCGCTGGACATCGTGCTCAAGAACAACGGACTTGGGAAAATGCTCGACGACAATGTGCTCCGCATCGCCAAGCTCACGACCCTCGAGCAGGAAGAGGGCGCGTCCGCCCGACTCGAGCAGACACGGTTGGAGGCGGGGCCGCTCGTCACGGTCATCCGTTTGCTGAAGTACGCGCGCGCCGCTGACATCCAGGCGGCCCAGTCTACAATCCCCGGGATACCGCCTCAACTCCCGACTCCAGGGATTGTCACCATATTAAAGAGTCTCTCGGGGGTGCTCAGCAAGCGAGGGGAGGTCATGGCGGATACGCGCAACAATGCCGTGATCATTGCCGACGTGCAGTCGCAGATCCCTATTATCGAGTCCGTGGTCGACAAGCTCGATATCCGGCCGAAGCAGATCTCGATCGAAGCCAAAATTGTGGCGGCGAACTCCGACTTTGTGAGAACGCTGGGCGTCCAGCTCGGAAATCTGCTGCTCAATAAATCCGGCAGTGTCATGACTGGAGCGGCGACAGGAAACGGCGCGACCGTCACCGCAACACCGCCCAGTAATACCAGCACGACGACGAGCGGCACCGGCGGCACGACCAAGACGTCTGCGGCAAGCTCCAGCGGCACGATCCCGCCGGCGGTGACGATCGGAAGCGCCATCGCCTCTGGCTTCGGCGCTTTCGCGATTTCGAACGCCTCGGCGCATTATCTTATCAACGCGGCGATCGACGCGGCGGAGACCCGGGACCAGCTCAAGCTGATCTCGTCACCGACGATCATCACTCAGAACAATGTGCTGGGAAAGGTCGCACAGGGAATTGAGGTACCGTATCAAACCACCATCAACAACACCATCTCCACCCAGTTCAAGGACGCCACCCTCGAGCTCGACGTCACACCGCAGGTCACCGCAGACGGCAATATCTTCCTCCAGCTCTACGTCCAGGACGATACGGTAGGCCCTGTGGTGCCCGGTATCGGCGCCAGCATCAACCACCAGTCGGCGACCACCCAGGTACTTATCCCTGACGGAGGCACCGTGGTGTTCGGTGGCATCAAGCTGACGCGTCGAGCCAACACGACCAACCAAGTGCCGGGACTCGGCAGCCTTCCCCTGGTCGGCAACCTTTTCAAGTCGCGGGAAGTTGACCGGAACGACCAGGAATTGTTGTTCATTATCACTCCCAAGATCCTGCCCGACGAACTGGCCGGAGTCGTCACGAAGCCCTGAGGCGCAAAACTCGGGCGATTTCGTGATATGCTACGCGCTGGGGATTTCTCGTCGTAAGTCGGTTCGGCTGCTCCACGTTAGGACCGAATTGCGGTAGTCGAAGAGCGAGAAATCTAGGAACGAACCGAACAAGCCGTTTAGAATCAATACGAGCATCCCTGTAGCGACCGCATGGAAGTGCCGACTGGTGCTAGCCAGTTCGACGCCAGGCAGAAGCGCCTACGATCCCGACTCGAGGCGAAGAAGCTCTCCGCCCTGGTGGTCTCCAATCCTGCTAACTTGTTCTATCTCACAAACTTCCGAGGAAGCTCCGGCATTCTGACCTTCGGACTCCGCACGCCCGTACTGTGGGTTGACCCTCGTTATACCCTTCAGGCGCGCGAAACCGCTTGTGGCGTCGAGGTCCGAGAGGAGAAGGGGAGACTTCTGGCCAGGGTGAGCCAGTGGCTAGCGAACCGAAGCAAGGGTCGACGAGGCTACCGGGTGGGTTACGAGGACTCCCATCTGACCTGCGCGGCCCTGAGAGACCTTCGGCAGACTGGCCTGCGCCTGCGGCCTTCGAGCGGGATGATTGAGGAAATGCGCTCGGTCAAAGATCCGGACGAAATTGAGTGCATTCGGCGCGCCGGACACCTGACCGCAAGAGCTTTCGATGAAGTACGGTCGATGATTCGGCCCGGCATTCGAGAGTGTGAGGTCGCGGCCGAGATTGAGTATCGCATGCGACGAGGCGGGGCGGAGGGACCGGCCTTCGAAACGATCGTGGCTTCGGGGCCCCGGGCAGCGCTGCCCCATGCCCGCGCTTCTGCCAAGCCTTTGGAACAACACGAGTTTGTTATCCTGGATCTTGGTGCTATACTCGCGGGCTACGCTGCGGATATGACTAGAACGATTTACCTCGGAGAGCCAAGCCGTCGAGTCCGGAGTCTGTACGGTGCCGTCCGCGAGAGCCAGGAGAGAGCCGTCGGGATGTTGCGTCCGGGGGTCGAAGCTCAGCAGGTGGACGCGGCCGCGCGCCGGACATTGGCACGCGCACGCCTCGGAAGGTATTTCACCCACAGCACGGGCCACGGCGTGGGCATCGAAATCCACGAAGCGCCGCGCCTGTCCCGAGGGCAGCAGACCCTGCTGCAGGCCGGGTCGGTCGTAACGGCTGAGCCGGGGATATATCTCGAGGGCTTTGGAGGCGTACGAATCGAGGACACCGTGCTGGTGAGCGACCCGACACCCGAGATCCTGACCCCGGCTTCCAAGGACGATTGGGTGATTGCCTGAGCGCTGAAGTCTAGAGGGAGCGAACCGAATGCCCAGCAAGAATCCTTCCCGCCAGGGATCCGGGCAGGCGAACGCGTGGAACCTGAAAGAAATTGAGAAGCTCATCGACCTGCTGACCGATCGCCAGATCGCTGAGTTCGAGTTCGAGAAGGATGGCGTCAAGATCCGCATCCAGCGTGGTGTCGCCGGCCAGGAGCCGGCGCAATTGACCACGCTTCCCCCGCTGCTCGATCGCCTCGTGCCTCCTGCCGCAACACCGTCGTCCGCTGCACCCCCTTGGGCCGACGAGGGGGAATCCAGCGCCACCGAGGCCGCAGAATCCGCCGAAGGACTGCACATCATCAAATCGCCGATCGTCGGCACGTTCTACAGCTCTCCCTCTCCGAACGCCCCGGCCTTCGTCAAGCTGGGTGACGCGGTCGAGGTCGGCCAGGTTCTCTGCATCATCGAGGCCATGAAACTGATGAACGAGATCGAGTCGGAAGCGGCCGGGCAAGTCGCCAGGATCTACGTCGAGAACGGACAGCCGGTGGAATACGGGCAGTCCCTTTTCGCGATCAAGCCCGCACCGAAGAAGTAAGAATCGCGAACCGATACTGAAAGTCCCGGTAGCCTGCTCCACATGTTCCAAAAGATACTGATTGCCAATCGCGGCGAAATCGCGCTGCGGATTATTTGCGCCTGCAAGGAGATGGGCATCCGTACGGTGGCTGTCTATTCAGAAGCCGATCGCTACGCGCTCCACGTCCGCTTTGCCGATGAAGCCGTCTGTATCGGGCCGCCCCGCAGCGCCGACAGCTACCTCAACATCGCCAGTATCATCTCCGCCGCCGAGATCACCAACGCCGAGGCGATCCATCCCGGCTACGGGTTTCTGTCCGAAAACGCCCACTTCGCTGAAGTCTGCGAGACCTCGAATCTTACCTTCATCGGCCCCCGGCCCGACGCCATGCGGTTGATGGGCGACAAGAACCAAGCGCGCGAGACCATGGCCGCGCAGGGACTGCCCGTGCTGCCCGGCTCGGGCGTGGTTGCCTCGGCGAGCCAGGCGTTGAAAGCGGCGCGCAAGATCGGATTTCCGGTGATGGTGAAGGCGGCGGCGGGCGGCGGCGGACGCGGCATGCGCGTGGTGAAGACGCCTGACGAGCTGCCGTCGGCAATCGAGACGGCGCAGAACGAAGCTCAGGCGGCTTTTGGCTCCCCGGATGTGTATCTTGAAAAATACATCGCCGCGCCGCGCCACATCGAGTTTCAGGTGATGGGTGACCAGCACGGCCGCATCATCCATCTGGGCGAGCGCGAGTGCACCATCCAGCGACGCCACCAGAAACTGGTCGAGGAGTCGCCCTCGACGCAGGTGGATTCAGAAATGCGCCGTCAGGTCGGACACCGAGTGGTCGAGGCTCTGACGAAGATTGGGTATACCAGCGCGGGTACGGTCGAGTTTCTGATGGACGAGCAGCGCAAGCTCTACTTCCTCGAGATGAACACGCGCATCCAGGTGGAACATCCCGTGACCGAAATGGTCACCGGACTCGACCTGGTGAAGGAGCAGATACGCATTGCGGCGGGCGAACCTTTGTCCGTGCCGGGTGAGACACTGAACCTGCGCGGGCACGCCATCGAATGCCGCATCGTGGCGGAGAATCCGGAGACTTGGGCGCCCAGCGCCGGCAAGATAACGGGACTCCACGTGCCGGGCGGCCCAGGCGTGCGCGTCGACCGCGCCGTCTACACCGACTCGGTGATTCCGCCTTACTATGACTCATTGATTGCCAAGCTCGTCGTGCACGCGAAGAACCGGCAGGAGGCCATCAACCGCATGCGACGCGCGCTCGAGATGTTCGTCGTGGAGGGCATCTCTACTTCCATCCCCGTCCACGAGAAAATCATGGCGGACCCGGATTTCGTCGCCGGCCGCTTTGACACTCACTTCCTGACGCGGTTCTCGCCCAACGGGCGCGGCAACGGCCTCATGTGAGGGTATGCTGGCAGGCGCTCGAGTCCGGAGGTCATCGCGATCCTCGTGGCGTCCACACAATTCCCAATTGCCCGCCTGTATGCCATAATCGACCCCGCGCAGGCAGGCGGCCGCTCAGTGGTCGAGGTGGCCGACGCCTTGCTGAGCGCGGGCGTCAAGCTGATACAGTATCGCGACAAGCGCGGCTCTTCGCGCGAGGTCTACGAAAACGCGCGATCGATCGCGGCGCGAATTGAGGGTTCGGGCGCACTTTTCGTGGTCAACGATCGCGCCGACCTGGCGACGGCGCTCGACGCGGACGGCGTTCACCTGGGTCAGGAAGATTTGCCCGTGGAGTCAGCGCGTCAACTGTTCGGCTCGGCTCGAGCGCGTACGAAATGGATCGGGACTTCGACGCACACGCTGGTTCAGGTTGAAGAGGCGGACCGCTCGTCAGCCGACTACATTGCGTTCGGTCCTGTTTTTGCGACAGGGAGTAAAGAGCGACCCGACGCTGTGGTCGGCCTCGACGGCCTGCGCCGCGCGCGCCAGACCACCAAGAAACCGCTGGTGGCCATCGGCGGCATCACGCTGGATAACGCCCGCGAGGTCATCGAAGCCGGCGCGGACTCGGTGGCGGTCATCGGCGACCTGCTCAAGCACTCCGACATCGCGGCGCGCGCCAGGCAGTTCGTCAGGGTACTAAACACGTAGCGTACAAGGATCGATATGGCGACACCTGTTACCGCCGAATCGACGGCCGTGGCCAAACCGACCGAGCTGGTCAAAGGCCTCGGGCTGTTCGACTCGACGACCATCGTGATCGGCTCGATGATCGGCTCAGGCGTCTTCATCGTAGCCGCTGACATCGCGCGCCAAGTCAAGTCGCCCGGTCTGTTTCTGCTGAGCTGGGTCGTCAGCGGACTGATGACCGTGATGGCCGCGGTCACTTATGGCGAGCTCGCGGCGATGATGCCGCACGCCGGCGGCCAGTACGTCTACCTGCGCGAGGCACTGAGCCCGCTCTTCGGATTTCTTTACGGCTGGACGCTGTTCCTCGTGATCCAAACGGGAACCATCGCCGCCGTGGCCGTCGCCTTCGGAAAGTTCCTCGGAGTGTTCGTACCCTGGGTCTCAGCGCAAAACATTTTGGTCAACCTGGGCGGCGCGCGCGTGCCCATCTGGGGACACGTTATCGCGCTGACGCTTTCCTCGCAGCAGCTCATCGCCATTCTGTGCCTGATGGCGCTTGCCACCATCAACGTGTTCGGACTGCGTACCGGCGCCTGGGTGCAGAACATCTTCACCGTCCTCAAGGTGGGCGCGCTGCTCGGTATCGTGGGACTTGGGACATGGTGGGTGGCCGGCAGTCACACATCTCCGGCCGCGGTCAGCGCGCAGCCTTCCGCCGGCTTTTGGCAGGGAGCGCACTGGGACATAGCCACGCTGACGATCCTCTCCGTGGCGCTGGTGGGTCCGCTCTTTTCCTCCGACGCCTGGAACAACATCACGTTCACCGGCGCCGAAGTTGTCAACCCCAAGCGCAATTTGCCGCTGGCGCTTTTCCTCGGGACACTGATCGTGTGCAGCCTCTATTTCGCCTGCAACTGGGTCTACTTCAGAGTGCTGCCCTTCTACGGCGACCCTCACGGCGTTGGACCGCTGGCGCGCGGCATTCAGTATGCGGCCGAGGATCGGGTGGCAACGGCGGCGATGCAGGTGATTTTCGGTCCCAAGGGTGAAAGCCTGATGGCCGCCGCGATCATCATCTCCACCTTTGGCTGCATCAACGGTCTGACGCTCGCCGGTGCGCGCGTTTACTACGCCATGTCGAAGGACGGACTCTTTTTCTCCTCCGTGAGCCGGCTCAACCGGAAATACCACACACCGACGGTCTCGTTGATGGTGCAATGCGCGTGGGCCTGCTTCCTGACGCTGACGGGCACCTACAACGAGCTGCTCGACTATGTGATCTTCGCCGTGATGCTCTTCTACATCCTGACCATTCTCGGACTCTTCCGCTTGCGCCGGACGCGTCCGGATGCGCCGCGCCCCTACCGGGCTTGGGGATACCCGGTCGTACCCGCGCTCTACATCGCCAGTGCCTTGTTCATCGAGTGGGCCCTCTTGACTCACAAAGCTTTGCGCAGCGTCGCCGGATTGTGTATTGCGGCGTTGGGCGTCCCGGTCTACTATCTGTGGCGACGCCGCGCCGGATCGCGGACCGCTCAGCCCTAGTGCCTTGCATCAGCGGCAGCTAATAATTGGCGGCACGCTTAGAGGGAACGAGAATGTCGAATCTGCTCCGAACCAAGTCGCTCGACGTCATCATGCACGAGTCGGAGGAAACGGGCGAGCGTAGTCTGAAGCGCGCGCTGGGTCCCATCAATCTCATCACCCTCGGCATCGGCGCCATTATCGGCACCGGGATTTTCGTGCTGACGGGACAGGCGGCGGCCATGGACGCGGGGCCGGCGATCGTTGTTTCCTTCGTTCTCGCCGGCATTGGATGCACGTTCGCGGGACTTTGCTATACCGAGTTTGCGGCGCTGATCCCCGTCGCCGGATCGGCGTACACCTACGGTTATGCCACGCTGGGCGAAATCTTCGCCTGGATCATCGGCTGGGACCTCGTGCTCGAGTACGCCTTCGGAGCGGCTACCGTTGCCTCCGGATGGAGCGGATACTTGGTCAGCCTGATGCACGACATTGGCGTGCAGATTCCACCTCAGTGGGCGAACACGCCGGGAACCGTCATGGTATTGTATGCGGGCCGCTGGTCGCCGCTCAGCACGGTCCAGGCCGCGTGTCAAGCGGCGGGCGTTGACCCGTCCACGCTGCCCCACGTGGTCGCCAACTTCAACCTGATCGCCTTCCTGGCCATCGCCGTCGTCACGGCGATCCTGGTCATCGGCGTGCGTGAATCCGCCAACGTCAACTCCGCCATGGTGATGGTCAAACTGGCTGTCGTATTCGTGTTCATCGGCCTCGCCGCCAATTTCGTTTTGAAAAATCCCGCCACGGCTGCCAAGAATTGGCATCCGTTCATTCCGCCCAACCTGGGGCACTTCGGGGCCTTCGGCTGGTCGGGAATCGCGCGCGGCGCGGCGGTGATTTTCTTCGCCTACATCGGCTTCGACGCCGTCTCGACCAGCGCCCAGGAAGCGAAGAATCCGCAAAAAGACATGCCGATTGGGATTATCGGGTCGCTGATCATCTGCACGATTCTCTATATCGTGGTAGCCGGACTGCTGACCGCGATCGTGCCTTACAACATCCTGAACGTCGCCAACCCCGTGGCCGTCGGCGTGGACGCCATCGGGGTCCACTGGGGAAGCATCATGGTGAACGCCGGAGTGGTCGCGGGACTAGCCAGCGTCATGCTGGTGATGCTCTTCGGCCAGTCGCGTGTACTCTATTCGATGTCGAGCGACGGCCTGCTTCCCAAGTGGGCAAGCGCCATCCACCCGCGCTTTCGCACTCCGTGGATCACCTCTATCGTGGTGGGCTGCTTCGCCGCCTTCTTTGCTTCGGTACTCACGATCAAGGACCTGTCCGAACTCGTGAACATCGGCACCCTGCTGGCGTTTGTGATTGTTTGCATGGGTGTTTGGCGGCTTCGCGTCCGCCGGCCGAATCTCCAGCGTCCCTTCAAGACGCCGTGGGTGCCGGCCGTGCCGATTCTGGGGGCGCTTATTTCTTTCGGTATGATGGCCAGTCTTCCGCTCGCCACCTGGTTGCGCCTGATCATCTGGTTGGTGATCGGCATGGTGGTTTACTTCGGTTACGGAAGGCATCATAGCCGCGTGCAGAGGGCGGCGGCCTCCGCTCCGGTTCCGGTTACCGAAACGAAAGTAAAGGTTTAGGATCGCTTCCAGCGTCGACGAGGAAAAACGATGCCATCCGAAGCGCAAACCTGTGTCGCCGCGCCCGATGAGACTGGCCCCGCGGGGTTGCGCGGTCCTTAAACGCCGGCTCACCTGACCGCTAACCGCCGTCGATGTTCACCTCGATACTCGAAGCTCTCCGCCGGGAATATCAGACGCGCCGCTGGGCACGCTTCTCCTTCTGGGTCGCTGCCTACGGCGTGGCACTGTGGCTGGTCGACCGCTTCACGAGCGGTGCGCCGGGTCTGCTTTGGTTTCTTTTCTGGATTACCTTCATCCCGGTCGTCGTCTACTATCTCATCCGGCTGGTGCGCCTTTTCAAACAGCGCGTCTTGTGGAGACTGCGCTGGCGCTTGCTGGTCACTTACGCCTTCATTGCTTTCGTCCCCATCGTCTTGATCGTGGTTCTCGTGGGGTTTGGAGCCTTCATCATCAACGGACAGTTCGCGGCATTTCTGGTAGCGTCAAATCTTCGCGATCACTTCGACCAGCTGCGGCAACTGAACCGCGCCGTGGTCTACGAGGCTCGTCTCAGCCACGACAAAACTCCCCAAACGCTCCTCGACGATTTGCGGACGTTCTACGTCACCCAATTGCGGGAACACCAGGCGAGCTATCCTGGCCTCGAGATCACGGTTCGACTCGGCTCGCTTGAGCGCGCCTATCGTCTTGACGGCACCCCCCTCGCCAAAACCGTCAGTGTGCCTCGGTGGTTCAAGCAGGGGGAGTTCGCGGGAATCGTCGTTGATGAGGAACAGATTGCGTTGCGAGCCATCGACCGCGGTCAGACGCCAGTGGGAGAGCTCACCGTTATCCTCTCTCAAGCGTTTACGCCTGAGCTTCTGGACCTGGTCGGCGAGGGCATCGGCCCCGTGGGAGTTTTCGTTCCTCGGGAAGAAAACCCGACGGCCGCGCAGCCACCGGCCTCCGGTTCGCATGTCCAGATTAACACTCCGCAGGGAGTCACCGAGCTGACCATCGGCTCCCGGACCCTTCAACTTCCTCCCGCTGGTAACCTGCTGGACTGGAGGGTGTATGGTGCGACGGCACTTGAACCCATCAGCTGGAACGCGGCAAGCGAGGAGCGCATGGCGGTACCGACGCTTCTTTACGCCAGCTCTCGCATCCTCACCCTCAATCGCCAACTTCTGGCCGCCCTCGGCGACCTTTCAAGCGCTGCCGTGTTCCTGTTTCTGGCGCTCTCCGTCATTCTCTTACTGATCGAAGTGTTCGCTTTGATCATCGGCATCCGGTTGACTCGTTCCATGACCACCGCGGTCGACCGCTTGCACAAAGCTACGGAACACGTCAAGGCGGGCGACTTTTCGTATCGCATCAGCCTGCCTGCCCACGACCAGTTGAGTGCCCTCGGCGAGGCGTTTGACACGATGACCGCGTCGGTGGAGCGTCTGCTGCGTGAGTCGGAGGAGAAATCGCGGCTGGAGAGCGAACTCGAAATCGCGCGCGAGGTGCAAACACGCCTGTTCCCGCAGCATCCGCCGCAAGTCTCGGGATTGGAATTGTACGGAGTCTGCAATCCGGCGCGCGTGGTGAGCGGCGACTATTACGACTTTCTGATCCTGGGAGAAAATCAGGTGGGCCTCGTTTTGGGTGACATCAGCGGAAAAGGAATCTCCGCCGCGCTCTTGATGGCCGCCATCCAGTCGGCGCTCCACGCCCAGTTTTACGATGGGCGCTCGTCGGCCGGGGTCGCACCGGCGGCGCCGATCTCCAGCGGGGAGATTATTCGGCGGCTCAATAACCAACTTTTCGAGAGCACTCCCCGGGAAAAGTACGCCACTTTCTTCTACGGCGCCTATAATGTTGCGACCCGCCAGTTGACGTACACCAACGCGGGCCACCTTCCGCCTTTCTTTTTTCATCAAGGAAAGGTGGACCGGTTAGAAGCGGGTGGCACCGTGGTGGGGCTATTCGGAAACATGACCTACGACCAGGCTGTCGTCGAACTGGCGCCCGGAGATACCTTGTTTGCCTTTACCGACGGCGTGACAGAGCCCGAGAACATTTACGGCGAGGAATTCGGTGAGGCCCGCTTGCTCGAGGTCGTTCAAGAGGCACTGGGCGCTCCGCCGGAAATGCTGGTGGAGGAAGTGTGCCGGCGCGTGAGTGACTGGACGGGACGGCCGGAGCTTCAGGATGACATGACGGTAGTCGTCGCCAGAGCGATTCCTTGATTGTTCCCCAAACTGAGGTTTTGCGCGGAGCCAGACTCGTGTCGCTGAAGAATCGAGTTGCAGTAGTCACCGGCGCTGCTCGGGGTATCGGCCGAGAGATCGCGCTGACGCTCGGTGGCGCCGGAGTGAAGGTCGCGGTCAGCTATCGCACCAACAAACTGGGCGCACAAAAAGTAGTTGGCGCCATTCAGGCGTTGGGAGGAACGGGGCTCGCGATCGCAACCGATGTCACGGATGCGAAGCGCGCCAAGGAGCTGGTCGAGGGCGTCGTAGGCCAGTTCGGACGGCTGGACATTCTCGTCAACAACGTCGGAGTCTTCGAGTGGAAGAGTGTGATCGACTCGAGTATCGACGAGTGGCAGGCGATCCTGGTGTCGAACCTTTACAGCCTTTTCTACACGTCGAAATACGTTTTGCCCGCGATGCGCACCCAGCGTTGGGGCCGGATCATTAACCTCGGCTCCGTGGGCGCCGAACGCGCTTTCGGTCAGGCCAAGATTTCCGCCTACGCTGCGGCCAAATCAGGAATGGTGGCTTTCAGCCGTTCGCTGGCTCTGGAGGAGGCCCGGCACGGGATCACCGTGAACGTCGTCAATCCGCCCACGATGGATGACAAAGAACTGTCGCTGGAGGAGGCGGAGCGGATTTCGGACGCGCGATTTCCCGCCGGCCGGCCTGCGACGCCGCGTGACGTTGCTGAGGCAGTCAAGTTTTTCGCTTCGGAAGAAGCTTCGTTCATCACCGGTCAGGTCCTCAACGTCAGCGGTGGATGGATGTTGTGATGCTGACGCCGGACTATCCACGATTGCTCCCATGAAGATCCTCACTGCGGCAGAGATGCAGCGCATCGACCGAAGCACCACCGAGCGCTACGGCGTCCCCAGCTTGGCGCTGATGGAGAACGCCGGACGCGCGGTCGTTGACTTTCTTGAGGAACGTTTTGGTCCGCTCCCCGATCAAAGGATCGCGGTGGTGTGTGGCCGAGGGAACAATGGTGGCGACGGCTTGGTGGTCGCCCGCCTGCTGCGCGATCGCGGACTTCAGCCCCGAGTGATCCTGCTTGCCGACCCGAACGCGGTGAAAGGCGACGCGCGTGTCAATCTCGATCGCCTCGCGTCGTCGAGTCTCCCTGAAGTCGTCGTTCATCCGGACGCATGGCGGCGATTGCGACAGACGTTGACCGGAACAAGTGTGCTGGTCGACGCGATCCTTGGGACGGGCCTCTCGAAACCCCTGGAAGGATTCCTGCTCGATGTCGTGCGTGATTTGAACGCGGCACTGCCGCAGGCGCGCGCGGTGGCGGTCGATCTTCCTTCTGGAATCAGCGCTGACTCGGGAGAGTTAATCGGTGAGTGCGTCCGCGCTGATGCGTCCGTTACGTTCACCGCTCCGAAAATCGCTCACGTCTTCCCACCCGCCTGCCAATGCGTGGGCGAGTGGTTCGTCAAGCAGATCGGGACGCCGCCCGCAGCGCTTGAACAAGACCCGGGACTTCGCCTCAACCTGATCTCTCCCGATGAGATGAACTGGTTGGTCGAGCCTCGCAAGGTCGATGCCCACAAAGGGAGCTTCGGTCATGTGCTGATCCTGGCAGGCTCAATGGGAAAGACAGGGGCAGCCGCGATGACGGCCAAAGCGGCCCTTCGCGCGGGCGCGGGACTGGTTACCGTGGCGACGGCCAGGAGCGCCCAGCCCATCGTTGCCTCCCTGGGCATGGAGTTCATGACGGAGCCTCTTCCTGAGACCGACGCCGGAAGTGTGTCGTTGCGCGCTCTCGACGGCGGACGGCTCGACAAGCTGGTGGAAGGGAAGTCGGTGCTCGCCCTCGGCCCGGGAATCGGCACGACGCCTGAAACCGCTGAACTAGTGAGAAGCGTGGTCAACCGGTATGATGTACCGGTAGTCCTTGACGCCGATGGACTCAACGCCTTCACGGGCTGCATCGGGAGTCTTCACTCTGACGGGCGCGTTCGCGTCCTGACGCCGCATCCTGGCGAAATGGCGCGCCTGACCGGTCTGTCGATTTTCCAGATCCAGGCTCATCGTGTCGACAGCACGCGTGGATTTGCGCAACGGCACGGCGTGCACGTCGTGCTCAAAGGTTTCCGGACATTGGTTGGAGCGCCTGACGGACAAGTTTGGGTGAATCCTACGGGCAACGCGGGCATGGCGACGGGCGGGACGGGCGACGTTCTTACCGGCATGATCGCCGGATTGCTGTCGCAATTCGTGTCCCGTCACATCACCGACGTCGTGACGGCTGCGGTCTACCTTCACGGGCTGGCCGGCGACCTCGCAGCCAATGAGATGGGTCAGAGCTCCATGATTGCAGGCGACCTGCTGGCCGCAATCCCTCGCGCCTTCCGGGAGCTTAGGAGCGCTTCGAGCTACAAGTGACATCAGCCGAGAACACACAGGATCAACGCGAATCCCTCGTTTCGGCCCAGCTGCCGCGAGGTTCCGGTTTACCGCTCGAGGTAATCACGCACTCGCCGGAGGAAACACTGGCACTCGGCAGGCAATTATCCAAACATCTCCGGCCCCCCTGCGTTGTGTCACTTGAAGGGGAACTCGGCAGCGGCAAGACAACGTTAGTCAAAGGGATTGTGGCTGGACTAGGTGCGGCGCGCGAGGACGAAGTGACGAGCCCGTCTTTCACGCTGGTGCACGAGTATGGACGGAATCCGAAGGTGTATCACGCCGACCTTTACCGTATCGAGGGATCACGTGACCTGGCAACCCTGGGGCTTGAAGACCTGATGGACGAGCACTCCGTCCTTCTCGTCGAGTGGGGAGAAAAGTTCACCTTGGCGGCGGCAACAGTTCGCATTAAACTCGAACACCTCGGCAGCGACGAACGCCGAATCGCGGTCGAACGAGTTTCGTCAGACAGGCGGTAAGCCAACAGCCCCGGCGCCAAAGTTTAAGCGCGGGACGCAACTTGTGGCAGGAGAGGACAGATATGGCAGACGGCAAGAATCCCATACTCTGGGGGCTGGTTATCGGCTCATCGAGCGGATTCGGCGAGGCCACGAGCCTCGAACTCGCGCGAGCAGGGCTCAACATCTTCGGTGTCCACTTTGACCGCCGCTCCGCCGTGGCGCACGTCAGCGAGATCATCGATCAGATCAAGGGTCTGGGACGCGATGTACAGTTCTTCAATATTAACGCCGCCGACGCCGTCAAGCGAAGCGACGCGCTCAACCAGATGGCGGAACACTGGAAACAAAAAGGCGGCGATCACTCTGTGAAGGTCGTGCTGCATTCCGTGGCGTTTGGATCGCTACAGCCGTATCTCTCCGAGAATGCTGAGGCCCAACTGACTCAGGCTCAGATCGAGATGACTCTGGATGTCATGGGGAGCAATCTGGTTTACTGGGTGCAGGAATTGATGCGCCGCAAAATGATGCGCAGCGGCGGCCGCGTTTACGCCATGACCAGCGCAGGCGGTCACAGCGTGATTCCCAACTATGGCGCCGTCTCCGCCGCCAAGGCGGTGCTCGAGTCGCACATCCGGCAGTTGGCGTTCGAACTTATGCCGTGCGGCATCACAGCCAATGCCATTCAGGCGGGCGTAACGATCACGCCCGGCTCGAGCAAGATACCGGGCATCGACAAGCTGGCCGAGTTCGCCCGGATGCGTAACCCCGGGGGCAGGTTGACCACGCCCCAGGACGTCGCGTCAGCGATTGCCGCGCTGATGGACGACCGGACCCAATGGATGACGGGAAACGTCATTCGGGTGGACGGTGGGGAAGACATTGTGACCTAGAGTCATGCTGGCGATAGTGTTGTCCGCGATTTCAGTGATTTTGACGCGTGTCTAGCTAGTCTGCTAGCATCTAAGTGAACGAACTGGAATTGTAGGGCCAGATTCAATGGGTGTTCGAAAACTTCTGCTTGCCAAACCTCGCGGCTTCTGCGCCGGCGTAGACCGAGCGATCGACGTCGTCAACATGGCGCTCGACCTCTACTCGGGGCCGATTTACGTGCGCAAGGAGATCGTGCACAACCGGCACGTGATCGACTCGTTTGTTGAACGAGGTGTGATTTTCGTCGATGAGATCGACCAGATTCCGGAGGGAGCGGTAGCAATCTTTAGTGCGCACGGCGTCGCGCCCGAGGTTCGTACTGCATCGGCAGCAAAGCGTCTGGAAGTGATCGATGCCACGTGTCCGCTGGTCACCAAGGTTCACCTCGAGGCGGTGCGATTCGTGAAGGAAGGCCGTTCCATCATTCTGGTTGGGCATCGAGGGCACGAAGAGGTGGTCGGGACCAAAGGTGAGGCTCCTTCGCAGATTCAGGTCGTAGGTAGCGAGGAGGAAGCGGAGCGTGTCCAGGTACCCAATCCTGATTGTGTGGCGGCGATCACGCAGACCACGCTCGGTGTTGATGACGCCAACAAGGTCATCTCCGTTCTCAGACGACGTTTCCCCAAGCTCGCGACGCCCTCGAGCGACGATATCTGCTACGCCACCCAAAATCGTCAAACCGCCGTTAAGGCGCTCGCCAAGTCCGCTCAGTTGGTTCTCGTACTGGGCTCCGACAACAGCTCGAATTCCAAGCGCTTGAAGGAAGTTGCCGAGGACGCCGGAGCGCGCGCCTACCTAATCGACGACGCCTCGGAAATCGAATCAGCCTGGCTGGAGGGTGTCGATTGCGTCGGCATCACAGCGGGCGCTTCAGCTCCTGAGCATCTCGTCCAGCAGGTGGTCGATTATTTCCGCGCGCAAGGGGTCCGCAGCGTCGACGAGGTGGAAACGGTGGAAGAGAAAGTGACCTTCGTCCCTCCCCCAGAGCTTGCCCGCGCCTTGGCCGAGCGCGGCCCTGCCCGGTAGCCGCTTCAACGCGGGTCTCCCTCAAGTCGTTTTGTCTGGGGAGTCGCAAATCAATTCGACTGGACACATCGCACACAAGGGCTTGCGCGCCTGGCAAATCTTCCTGCCGAACCAGATCATTTGATGGGCGAACACGATCCATCGGTCTCGGGGCACGATCTTCATCAGGTCCTGCTCGACCTTCTCGGGTGTGTTCTGCTCGGTCAGTCTTAGACGATGAGCGATGCGGAAGACGTGAGTGTCGACAACCACGCCGCTCGGGATGCCGTACGCCGTGCCGAGGACCACATTGGCCGTCTTGCGCGCCACGCCCGGCAAGGTGAGAAGTTCATCCATGGTCTCGGGAACCGCGCCACCGAAGTCCGCGACGATCTTCTGTGCGGCGCCCACAATACTCCTAGCCTTGTTGCGGAAGAAGCCGGTGGATCGGATGTCTTCCTGCAGAACGTCGGGACGCACCGCGGCCAAGTCTTGTGGGGTGGGATACTTTGCAAACAGCTCCGGCGTCACCTTATTCACGCGCTCGTCGGTGCATTGCGCGGAGAGAATCGTGGCGACGAGAAGTTGGAAGGCATTCTCATGCCGAAGGGCGCACTCCGCCTGAGGGAAGTATCGGTCGAGCGCAGCAAAGACCTTGGCGAGACGATCGGGCGACGAATAGTCCTGGCGAGGCTTCTTGGGTGCCGGACGCTTGGCGGCTGACGCCTGGCGCATTGGCTGGGCGCGTTTGACCTTCGCCGGCCTCGATGCCGCTGACTTGCCTATTCTCTTGCGCGTCGCCTTGCTTCGACTGGCCATCGGGTTAGCAATCTACAGGCCGGCGTTCTCGGCCACGAGACGCGCGACCACCGTCCAGTCAAGATCCTGCTGACCGCGCGCGATCGCCGTCAGCAAATGATCGCGGACGATATTCGCGATGGGGAGCGGAACGTTGAGCGATTCTGCCGCGCTGAGCGCCAAGCGCACGTCTTTAAGTCCCAGTGTCGCCTTAAAGCCCGCTGGAGTGTAGCTCTCCTCGACGATAATCCTGCCGTAATTCTTGTAAACGGGTCCCGTGAAGATGCTGCCGGTCATCAGCTCATAGAACTGTGCCGGATCGATGCCGGACTTGCGCACAAAAGCGAAGACCTCGGCCAGGCTCTCAACCACGCAAGCGATGAGGAAGTTGCCGCCTAACTTGATGACGTTGGCCGCGGGAGCATCCTCCCCCACGTTGACAGTTCGCTGGCCCACGGCGTCGAACAGCGGCTGACATCGTTCAATCGCATGCGACGGTCCCGCGGCGACCACAAGCAGCTTGGCTGCGACGGCGGCATCGGGACGGCCAAAGACCGGCGCTGAGATGTATGTGCGTTTGGCCAGGGCGTGCGCTTCAGTCAATCGCCGCGAGAGCGCCACGCTGATGGTACTCATCGAAACGTGGACCGTGCCGGCCGCGAGCGTCCCGAGCACTCCTCCGCTGCCCAGAACAACCTCTTCGACAGCGCGGTCGTCGGCGAGCATCGTCATCACGGCCTCGCCGCCACAGGCCTCCGCGACACGATCCGCGACATGGGCTCCCCCAGCTCTGAGTTCTTCAGCGCGCCGCCGGCTGCGATTGAAGACTGTGACCGCATGACCAGCTTTGACGAGGTTACGGGCCATGGGCTGGCCCATGTTCCCCAAGCCAATGAATCCTACGTTCATCTACGGCTCCACGATTCCAGGCGCAAGGGCAAACTCGCGGAAACTCGGTTCGGACGGCCCTGTCGCGGACTATCCACCCAGAAGATCCAGCACCTGCGGAAGATCGTGATGGAGGCAGGTGAAGATCGGCGTGTCGCGCTGCGTGTAGTTACTGGTCTCGGCAGCGCGCAGCTCCATCACGAGGTCCAAGAAATCTTCCGGCTTGTCGCTCTCGAAGGCCACGACGAACTCCTGATCGTCAAGTCCAAAGGAATAAGTGGTATTCAACCGCACGGTGGGGTAGCGGTGCCCGATCTCGATGTGTTCGTTCATCATCCCCTGCCGCGCCTGCTGGGTGAGGCGATACCAGGCGCGAGTCTTGATGAACGGATAAACGAAAAGATAATGAAACTTGCCCGGTGTCAGGCGCAAGCGAGTCCCTTCTTGATCGGCGTGGCGGTGTTCGCGCACATAAGTGGATCGCTTCGTCATGGCGAGATAGGAATACGGCGTCGTCAAGTACTTGCCGAGGTCCGTAGCGAGAAGCGCCGCCGTCATTTTCTGAAACTCCGGAAGATCGTACCCGATCCTCCACAGCATGAAGTCGCAATCACCGCGGATTCCCACGAGCGAATAGGGAATCGTTATCACGTCGTCGTCAAAGCTCTTGACCACATCGATGAACTGGCATTTGCCGCGCTTGCGGTCCTCCTGCGGCAGCCGCCGCCACGCCGGGTCGACTTTGTAGAAGACAAAGTTCACGTACTGGCGACGGTTGTCCTCAGGCGCCTGCACTTCCTTCTTGGCTTCTGTCAAGGATTCAAGCCTCCGAGTTCGATTGTCCGGACAGGTTGCTAAGCGACAACTATAGCACGGGGAGTCGGGCTCGCACGACAAATGGAATCTGCGGCGGTGGAAGGCAGACCGCAGCAAGGTGCGGATTAGCGCTGGATTGAAAGGTAGCCGAGAAGTCTGCGAAACGCTTCCCCGCGGTGTGAAACGCCGAACTTCTCCCCGGCGGTCAATTCCGCGAACGTCTTGCCGAGCGGCGGGTAGAAAAAGAGCGGATCGTAGCCAAAGCCTCCGGCGCCACGCGGCGATTCCAGGATAAGGCCGTCGACTCGGCCTTCCGGCGTAACCAACACGCGCCCGTTTCGCGCGAGAGCGATCACACAAATGTAGTGCGCCTGGCGCTCGTCGCCAATGAGTCCGTGCATCTCCGCCAGCAGTTTCTGGTTGTTCCTAGCGTCGTCGGCGCTCGCACCCGCATAGCGCGCCGAACGAACACCCGGGACGCCACCCAGCCTGTCGACACACAGTCCGGAGTCGTCGGCGAACACCAGCGCGTCGAGATACGTGCTGTAGTGAACGGCCTTCTTGCGAGCATTGGCTTCAAACGTTGCGCCGTCTTCGAGGCAGGCGGGAAGCTTCGCGATGCCGGGCACAGGCTCGATGGGTACGCCGAGCGTCGCGGCCGCGCCAGCGAATTCACGGATTTTGCCTGGATTGCTCGACGCCAGATAGAGGGTAGGCGTGGTGGCCAAGCTGCACGGACTCCGAAGGTTTAGGTGGCGGGGAAATCTATCTTCAAGATCGACTTCTGTAGCGCGAGAAGTCTCTCGATGCCGGAGCGCGCGAGCGCCAGGAGCCGGTTGAGTTCGTCAGCGGAGTAAGGTCGCCCTTCCGCAGTGGCCTGTAACTCAACGAGTTCACCCGTGCCGGTCATGACGACGTTCATATCGACCTCGGCGTTCGAGTCCTCCGCGTAGTTCAGATCGAGCAGCATCTCGCCGCCGACAATGCCCACGCTGATTGCGGCCACGTAGTTTTTGAGCGGGATACGCTTCAGAGCTTTGATCTGCTGAAGCTTTTGGAAAGCCAGAGCGGTCGCGACGAGCGACCCGGTGATCGACGCTGTTCGCGTCCCACCATCGGCGCGGATGACGTCGCAATCAATCCATACCGTGCGCTCTCCGAGGAGCGCGAGATCCGTCACGGCGCGCAGGGATCGGCCAATCAGCCGCTGAATCTCCATCGTACGCCCGCCCTGCCGTCCGCGAGTCACCTCTCGAGGCGTGCGCGACTCGGTGGCGCGCGGAATCATCGCATATTCGCTGGTGATCCAACCTTTGCCCAGTCCCTTGAGGAACGGCGGGACGCCATCCTCGACGGACGCCGTGCAAATCACCTGCGTTTCACCCAGGCGGATCAGCGCCGAACCTTCAGCGCTGGAAATGAAGTCGGGAGTGATCTCCGCAGCCCGAAGGTCGGCGGCGTTTCGACGATCGTTCCGGACGAGCCGTCCTGCGTCATACAGGAGCCCGCTCACCTGTTTCGGTGTGGACAAGCGCTAGTCGCCCCTTTCCGCTCGCACAGGGTCTATCTTAACGACAAAACACGCAGATACCAAGAGGAGCGATGGCCAGCCGAGTCCGCGAGGGAATCAGGGAGGATTCGAGGCGTGCGAGTGGGTCACCCAGCGGCCTATCGGCGTTCATACATTGCCAGCTTCTCACCTTTGAGGAACCCGATTTCCCATGCGCACTCAATCGCCGATTGCACAAGGGGCCGCACGTCTTCCGAGGCCTCGCGCCCGTCCGCAAAGGTGAAGGTCCGCGCCCAGTCAAGAGACGCGGTCAGAACGACGCGCAGGGATTCGCCATCGATGAGCACAAGCCCGCGCTCGCGCGAGACCTTTGCAAGGAAGCCCGAAAACTTGAAATCGATCCCGTGACCGGAGTAAATGACGTCGAGCGGAGTCTTCTCGACGCTCCACTTGGTGAAAAAAGACATGGCTTCTTCCAAGGACGAAATCATACTGTTCCTCGCTGCACGCCGTTGACGAGTCCGTCTACCCACGCGAGCGGTCGTCCGAAGACTGGCGCGTCGAATCTGTCCAACCTGCCCTAATTCGCCTTCGCAATGCGAGCCGGGTCGGGCACAAAGGCGTCCGTGAGATCGGCGTGGCCGTCCAGCGTGTCCACCTCCTGGCCCTGCACCGTGATCTTAACTTTTCTTACGGCGGGGATGTTGGCGGCCAGCGAGTCCACAATGGAATAGATGGCCAGCGTCTCGCTCTCAATCCCGGGCGCAAAATCTGAGAGCGCATCATTTGACAGGTCCACGTAGGCGGTTCCGTCAGGGGTCAGGAAGACGGCGCGTATGGTTGCGGAAGGAGAAACCACGCGAGGGTGACCTTCGTGTGATCCCTCGATCAGCGCCAGCAAGACCTCCCGGACGCGATCGACGTTGTCCGAAGCCCAGCCGATGGTGCGCGCCTCTCCCGCCAGCATCCCCTGCTCATAGGCGGGAAAGTACAGCATCACGGTCTCGGTGCTGCCGGTCCGAGACTGCAACGCCACCTGGCTCAGCTTCGTGCGTGCTTCCTGCTCGACGCGCAAAGGCGTCTCAACAAAGATCCGCCGGCCCAGCGCGCGCAGATAGATCAGGCCGCCAGCCACGACGCCGAGCACGATGAGCATAGCGATCTTGGCGCGGCGCGACATGGCTCAGCCCCGGCCTCCAAGAAAAGCGTCGAGGGCGCGAACAATAGCGCCCGCAATCTGATCCTGCAATGCGCCATTCGTCAAGGGGCGCGCGTCGACGTCGGGAGCGAAGCTCCCAATCTCCACGGCGACCGCAGGGGCGTCGATATTGCGCAGCATGCGCACTGGAGCTTCCACATCTTCACCGCTCGCCGTCAGCCCTTGGACGCTACTGAACTGGCGCTCAAGTTCGCGCGCCAACTTCCGGCTGGGTTCAACGTGGGCCAGTTGAAGTTGATTCCACGGCAGCAACGCCCATCGTTCGTCGGACGCTCCAGAATGGGTTATCGTCGTACTCGTGTTTTTCGAAGCCGCGGTGAGCGATGAAGGTAGATAAGTGTAAACCGCAATCTGAGGCAGCTTGTCGCCGAGGTTCCCGGCATGCAGGCTGATGAACGCTACCGGGCGCTCATCGTTGGCGATCCCCGCGCGCTCGTCAAACCCCGGATCCGCGTCGCCGGTGCGAGTCACGACGACGCGATACTTGTTGGTCGCGACCAGCGCGGCGCGTACACGCTCTCCCCAAGCGGCTACCACGTCCTTCTCCGTGAGACCGTCATGGCTGTGCGCCCCGGGATCACCGCCTCCGTGGCCGGGATCAAGAACCACCACGGGAAGGGAAGGAGGAACAGCGGGCGGGGGAAGCGTAGCCGGCGGAGCTGTGGACGGTGTGGGACCCGCAGCCGGCAACTGGGCGAGCTTGGGAGCAGGCTTCGCCACCTCCGCGACAAACTCTGACCGGCCTGACTGCGAAGGATAAAAGTTGAGCCCCTCCGCACCAGGAGTCAGAAGCAGCTTCGGGACACCGTCCTGATCGTCAAACCGGAGCGCGCTGAGATAGGGATTCTGGAAGCGCAGCGCGTGCGCTGGAGCTTCAAACGGCTCGTCACCCAAGAAGACCACCCACTTGCCGTTCTGCGACGCGGTTCGGATCGTCACGGGGCTCGTGAACTGCAGAATAAGGCGCACGCCATTGGGGACGGGCGTGAGGTCGGCGGTGAAAGTAACCGGTTTAACGTTGCCGATGAAGGCGCGCTTCTCACCAAGCTCATACGTTACCCGCTGATGGATGACCTCGGGCAGGATCGAGCTGAGAAAGTCCGTCGGGACCATCCACTGGCCGTTCGAGACCTCTACGGGACGCAGGAGGTTCCACGAGCTCTTGCCGACCTTAACTTTCTTGTCCCCTTTCTTGAACCGGAGCTCGGAGCCGCCGAACACGACCACCGCCGAGTTGCGCTTCTGCTCAAAGCTCGTGAACTTGCCGAAAGCGCTCAAGACATCGAGTACCGGAACATAGTTCGCGCCGTCGATGATTTCGAGGCGTACAACGTGGCGCTCCTTGGGAAAGTAAAAGACGAAGTTGTCACTGCGAAGCGTGTGCGCCGGCCACAATACAAGGATGGCTCCCACACCGAGTGCGAAGAAGGGGACGAGCGCCTTGGAGAAACGGCGAGGGAATCGGATTTTCGGCAGGTTAACTTGCATGCAGGCGTCAACGGCCGACATTCGGCGCCTGGCAACGCGCCCGAACTTGTTGCTGACTGCCAGCCGTCGACGAATGACACTTGGTGGAGGCGGGGGGAGTCGAACCCCCGTCCGAAAAGTCTCGCAGTTAGAAGCCTACATGCTTATCCCGTTCGCTACAATTTTCACCAACGGCCCTCAGGAACTGGCAATAACGAACCGCCGGCTAGCCTGATCCCCCGCTTGCGCGGAGTCTCACTCGGAATCTTCAGGCGGCGGACCCCGAGCCAGCCCGCTTGGATGACATCTGCCTCCGCCCTGCGGGCCGGACTGAGGAGACGCGCCGCCCTAATTAGGCAGCGTAAGCATACTGCGTGTTGGCAGTTATGTTGTTCCACGCCGATCACGGGTGGTGTGGCCCCCGGCATGCCTTCTAAGCACAAGCACTTCCGTCGAAACCGGTACGCCCCCAGTCGACACTTTCAGATTACGCTGGCCCTCGGCGACTGTCAATCAGCGGAAAAGTGAGTGTAGTGGCCGTTGACGGCACTACACCAAGTGGGATTGTGCGGTGTTTGCGGAGAATTCAGATTTGAAGGAACGAACCGAAGAAGTCCTTTCGAATCAATATAGCAGTTTTCGAGATCGAGTACATCGTGTGCATCCATCTGATAATGTGAGGTTTAATCGCGGCCTTGCCTCCATCCTATTGATTCTACACGTCTTAGGTCAAGGGATTGACAGTTTGCGCGCAGCCTGTACGATGGAGACGTGGACGTTCGCACGCCATGGAGACCCCCGGAGCGGATAGCTCATCTCCAGACTAGCCATCTAGCCACTGCTCTCTGCGTCGCGCTGACACTTGGGACGCCGGCGCTCGGGAAAGCCGCGAGCCGTCATGCGAAGACGTCCAGGCCCGCCGAAAGGCCGCTTCTCGATGAGCTAGCCGCGCGCGCCGCCCATAAGAGTGGGTGGCCGGCGTTGCGGCGTTACGCGGAATCGACGAAAGATCGCGCATACCAGGGTCTCGCTTATTTCACCCTTGGCTACCGCGAATACGAAGCTGGAGAGTATGGGCGTGCGGAGTCCGATCTGGGTGATGCGGCGTCGGCCCGGTGCTCGTTGACCGACCTCGCGCTGTACTACGAAGCAGAAGCAGCGCAGGCAATGCAGCAGCCCGACCGCGTCGTCGAGACACTGGACGGCTTTTCCGCGCGGTTCCCCCATAGCATTCTCGAGGAGCGAGTCGTCACGCTCTTCGCCGGCGCCCTGCTGCAAGTGAAGCAGCCCGCGCGTGCGATCGAAACGCTCGCGGCTGATCGGAATACCGAGCGGCGGCCGGCGCTGGTGCTGCTACTCGCCCGGGCGTACGGTCAGGAGCAGAAACTCGTCGAAGCCGCGCGGCTCTTCGAGCACGTATACTACGGATTCCCTGTCAGCCCACAGTCAGATCTTGCCGAGGCGGCTCTCGAGCAACTTCGACAACAATTGGGGGACAACTTTCCAGCGACAACCGAGCCGACTGAGTCACATCGTGCTCAGATTCTTTTCAACGACGCTCGCTACAGCAAGGCGCTTGCAGAATACCAGCGCTTGCTGGCGGCTCACCCTGCAAGTTCTCTGGCGCCAGAGTGGACGGTGGCTCGCGCGCGCTGTCTGGTGCACTTGAAGCGGTTCCATGACGCGGTCGATGCGTTGTCCGCCGGTGCCGCAGCGTCGCCCGAAGCCGATGAGGAGCGACTGGAGACGCTCGTGGACGCGTACGCCCGCATGGACGACCCGGGTTCCATGCTGATCGTGCTCGACCAACTCCGCAGCGTCTACCCGCAATCGCGCGCTTACGAAGCGTCGCTCTCCCGGACGGGGATCTTCTACGTCGGGCACGGTGATTGGACGAGTGCCGCTCGCTACTACCAGGAGCTGGCGACGTCGTCTTCTGCGACCAGCCTGACACGTGATGCCGATTGGCGCGTGGCCTGGGCGGAGTACCTCAACTCAGAGGACGAGAAGGCAAGCCAAGCATTCGCGGATCATCTCAAACGCTACCCGGACTCACCCCACGCGTCGGCAGCTCTTTACTGGTTGGGACGCCTGGCCGAGAAACGCGGAGATCTGCCTGAGGCTCGCGGGTTCTTACAGGCAGAGCAGCGCTTTGGTGACGGCTATTATCCGCTCGAGGCCAGCCAGCGCCTAAAGGTTCTCGGTGCCGAGCCGGCGCATCGCGCGTCAACCGGAAGCAGCACCTCCGATAACGCGGAAGCAATAGAACTGAAGCTGGGACCCGACCCCGGCCAGCGGCGTCTGGACCTTCAGCTCTGCCCGGCAAAAGCAGTGCAATCACAATTGTCTCCCGCGGTCGAGCTCCAGGCTCTGGGCCTGAACGATGTCGCTGAGGGCTATCTCAAGGACCTCTTGTCTATGGATCCGCATTCAACGGGCGCGCTTCTGGCGCTAACTCGGCTCGAAGCGGAACAGCAGGAGTACAGCGCGGCGCTGTTCGACGCCAAAAAGCTAGTTCCTGACTACTTCCAATACCAATTTTCTGAACTCCCGAAGGACGTTTGGCAATGGCTCTATCCTCGCGCGTTCTGGACCATCGTGCAACGCCAGGCACGCGTGAATCGTCTGGACCCCTACCTGGTGATGGCCCTGATCCGTCAGGAGTCGGCGTTCAATCCTCGCGCGACCTCTGTCGCGAATGCCCGAGGCCTGATGCAGATGCTCCCCGGGACCGCGACACCCAGCGCCCGCCGGAGGCGGCGGCAGCGCACCGCTCAGCGGCTCTACAATCCCGGTTACAACGTCACTCTCGCCTGCCGTTATCTTCGGGAACTTCTCCACACGTTTCACGGAAATGTTGAAGAGACACTGGCGGCCTACAACGCGGGCGACTTCCGAGTCAATGACTGGCTGAAGCAACGCTCGTTTCGTGAGCCGGCAGAATTTGTGGAGTCCATTCCTTTCCTCGAAACACGGCTATATGTCGAAACCGTTTTGCGCGATCAGGCGATCTATCGCAAGTTGCTCGCAGGTTCAGTGAGATTCAAAAGATGCGATTGATGGTCCGAGACGACCACCCTGCATCACTTCGAATCGCTCGGAATCTCGAAGGCGGGAGAGAAACCACTCGCCGTGTAACTCACGAGGTCGTCCAAAAGGTAGGTCGCATAGGGATCGCTGCCGTAAGTGGTCGTCAACGCGAAGGTACAGATGACTAGTTTTCCCTTGCCATAGCGTGCCTGTACGAGAGTCCCCACGTTCGAGTGCAGCCAGCCGTAGGAGATTCCTGCCAGCACATCGCGAAAGTTTTGTGGCGGCACGCCCCGGACAACGGCGGACGGCATCACCGCGTCGGTCTCAAAGCTCGCGAGCTTGCCCGAAGGGAGGCGTTTGAACGGCTCCTGATCGTTGCGCAACCAGGGGAAAGCAGAGATCCAATTGCCATCCAGGTCGGAGCCGGCGCGAGGTACAACCTCGATGCCCGGAGCCAACCCCTGGTGATCCGTCGCGAGCAGGATCACGCGACCGCCGGCGTGCAAAGTCTGCTTGACCTTGTCATCAAAGGTCGACGTGATCATCACGGGAAACGCCTCGCTTCCCGACGGCGCCTGATACCCGCGCGCGCGCATCACGTTCACCAGACGTCGCAGTTTGCCATCGGGATCCTCGAAGGCCACGGGAGGCGGCAACTCTGGGTGCTCGGGTGGATAGAAGAATAGCGCCACCGAGTTTTCCAAATTCATCCCGGAAGATGACACCCGCAGTTTCAAAGTCCGGCGGGAAGGCGAGTTCGTCGGCGGCACTGTAAATTCGATTGTTCCGATCTTCACAACAGACCCCGTCGAAACTGGAGGCATCGTGAAGACCCCTTTGAGCGGGCTGCCCTCGAGCTCCCACTGCACCGGGGATCCAGCCACCGACAGGTTGGAGAAATGCGAGAAGTACACGTCGGCAGAGGCTTTCTCCCCGACGGTATAGTTCCGCGTGTCGGCACGCACCACGATCACATCATCCTGCTGCAGTCGGCGGAGAAGGTCAGGAGAGTTCTTCGGCTGGCGCCACATATTGAGGAGCCCATTGGCTTCCCAATTGACGTCGGTGAATTCGGTGATCACGTAGCCCTGAACTTCGGGATGCATTCGCAGTGTCTCGATCTCAAATTTCAAAGCTCGGTATTGCTGGAGGTCGGTCGCTTGTACGAGGGCGCGGAAATCCTCGAAGAGGGAAGGGTACTGATAGTCGGTGAAGCGGTGTTCCACGCCGTCCGGTAAGGTGATTTCGCGCCCTCCGAAGCTCCGGGCGAACCACCACGGCTTCTCTTGGGGAAGGCTCGGCAGCCCCCAGTTGCCGAATTCAGAGAGCATCAAAGGCTCGTCGCCTCGGGGCGCGCCGTCGCCATAAGAGCTGAAAAGCCAGCCCGGGCGCCGCGCCAGGTCCTCCACGAATCGGTCGAAGTCGGCGGCGTGGCCAGGAATCGCGTCGTACTCGTGAAAATCAGCCACATCGGTTGCCATGTGAAAGTTATCGCAACAGGCGCTGTTGTCGTCCACTAGCCAGCCCGGCACGAGCGCTTTGGCCTCGTGATAAGCTTGCTTCAACCAGGCACGGTCGCTAGACTCTTTCAGGTCCACTCCCCAGCTTTCGTTAATCAAGCTGACCATCACGATCGACGGATGATTCCAGTCGCGCTCGACCATGCCCCGCAGCGTCTCCATGCCTCGACGCTTGGAATCGTCGGTGAGCTTGTCCCAGTTCGGGATTTCGTACCAGACGAGGATCCCGGTTTCGTCCGCCGCCTCGAGATAGCGTGGGTCAGGCACTTTGATGTGGCAACGCAGGAGGTTGAGACCAAGCGATTTCGCCTCCTGCATTTCATCCTTCAGATACTCGAGCGAGGGCGGCGTGTAACCTGTCTCGGGGTAAAAGGCCTGGTCAAGCGCTCCGCGGAGATAAACCACTTTCCCGTTCAGGAGAAACTTACCGCGGCGTGTCTCGAACGTACGGAAGCCGAACTCACTGTCTGACGCGCTACCTGAGCTCAGCTCGACGTGAAGTCCGTAGAGCGCGGGGCGGTCAGGACTCCACTGCCTGGGATTCGCAACCCCTCCCGAGAACACGTATTGCGTCAGGCCTACCCCGACAGCTTCCCTGCCGCGCCAGATCGCGTTGTTGTTCGCGTCACGAATCTCCGCCAGCACGTTGGTTTGCTCGACGCCGTGACTTTCGGGCATCGCTCCTGCAATCGTCACATGAATGGTGAAACGTCCATCCGCACCCGCGTTGATGTGCGCAGTGACAATGCGCAACCGCGGCCGCGCCTCGATCTCGACGCTCTGCCATAAACCGCTGGTCTGGACGTACCAGTTCTGTTTTCCGTGTGGTATTTCGGCGTACATGATGCCTTCGACATCGGCTGGCTTCAGTCCGGGATCAACAACGCGCACCGCGATCGTGTTTTCGCCGGCGTGAACGAAGCTCGTCAGGTCAAACTCGAAAGGCAGATAGCCTCCATCGTGCGAGCCAACCTTTTCCCCGTTTACGTAGACGTCGGCCCGGTAATCCACGGCGCCGAATCGCACCAGGAGGACGCGTCCTGGTTCGAGAGCTTCCAGGTGCACCGAACGCCAATACCAGGCCATCCCAGCGTAGTCTCGCAGGTCGGCGAACTCGGACTGCCACGAACCGGGCACATGGGCGACTCGAGCGTTGGGTACGCCCGGCAGGTCACCGACGTTCAGAGCGCCCGCGGGATCAGTCACAAAGCTCCAATCGCCGTCGAGTGACAATTTGAAACTACCAGCGGAGGCGGCCGAGAGAGCTTTGACCATCACGACGAAAGTCAGCGCCACTGCGAGCGCGAAACATCTCGTAAATTGTCTGAGTGCCACGCTCGTCACCATCCGGATCAAGAACGAAACAACGTGCAGCTTCGTTGGCCTCATCTCGCAGAAAGTCTATGCACGCCGGGCAGTCTAAGGCAAGAAGGATTCGCGGGAATCGTTGCCGCAGATCCGAGCGCGCGGAGCGAGGTAGATGGCCGCGCGATCCGACGGGTTCCTTGCCAGTGCGGACTTGGGTTTTGCATATTGCCAAGCGAGAATCTTATGTTAGGATGCTTGCTCTTGCACGCTTGGATCGCTGCCTGACGAAACCTATGGGTCCGACTGCCTCGAAATCAGCGCCTGCTTATCTCGTGCCACCCGGTACTATCGCCGAGACTCCCGGGACCGCCGCACCGTTCGCGCTGGGCGAATTGGCTGGAAAGAAATTGGTCGTCGTGATCCGCCTCACGGGGATCATCGAGCAGGAGTCTCTGGAGATCTCCTTGTGGGGATCTGCAGACGGCAACGACTGGGGCGCTCACCCGCTCTTTACGTTTCCACAAGTCTTTTACCGGGGAGCAACGCCTGCCGCGCTCGACCTGAGCCAGCGCCCCGAGGTCTGCTTTCTCGAGGCGCGGTGGGACGTGAACCGATGGGGACGTGGCTATCCCCGCCCTCACTTTGAATTCAGTCTTGAGGTTCAGCCGCTCACGCCGCAGTGACCGTGCTTCACTTCTCACATTTCGAGTGTCGCTAACCTTCAACCTCTCTCCCTAGCAACAGGCCGCCAGTGAGCTTCTCGTGCCGACCTGCCATGAAGGTAGCGAAAAAACTCTGGACGAATCGCGCTCAGGGCCGTCATTATTGAACTGGTGAGACGGAGGGCTGAGAGTTGCAGCCAAACATCTCCGGTTCCGTTCTCTTAGATTCGCCGTCGGCCTGCCGTCTCTCCAAGGAAGGCTCAAATGAAAACTGTTCTGGTATCACTCACTACGCTGGTGTTCGCATCGCAGCTTTGGGCGCAGACTGACGCACACGCTCAGCCTGCCGCTCCACAGCCGGCACTCGCGCCCGCACCTGAAGCGTCGCCGCCCTCGGCTTCCAGTCGGCCGTTCAGCGCAACGCAATCACCGACTGCGGTGACCGCCGGAACGCTTACGCCCGATCAAATCAGCGACTTGCTTCGCAAAATCTACAATGGTGCGTATCGCGTTAAGGATCTTTTGAGCCTGCTTCAGCCCGACAAGTGGAAGATGGACGAGTCAGCACGTAAATCGGTGGGTGCGACACTTCAATCTCTCCAGACGGACTTGCAGACGCTCGAAGCCTCGCGGAGCCAGTTCGCGGGCCAGACACGGAACGCCGCCCTGGGGTATCAGCTCGACGGAGATTTGCGAACCGCGCTTACTGACGTCGCCGCGACTGCAAGCGTAGTGTCAGAGTATCAGAGTCCTCGTGACGGCCTTCAGTACGCGCAAGCGCACGATCAGCTCGCGGACCTCGAGCGCGCGCTGAAATCCTACCTTGACTCGCTAGGAGCGCCCAAAGAGAACGCTGCGGCCCCGCAGCCCCTGCAAAGCCAAGCGAACGGCCCAACGGGTGCGCTGACAGCGGCGCTACCGGCGACCGAAAACATCACCGCGCCACCCTCGCAGCCTCCGCCCGCGACGACGGTTGTCGAAGTCGGACACATGACGTCCGACCAGGTCAAGGTATTACTCCACCGGATCTACGTAGCAACGTTCCGTCTCAACGACCTTATGACCCAAGTCCAGCCCGGCCGGTGGAAAGTGCCGGAGCCGGTGCGCGACCATTTCAACCTTCGATTGGCAAAGCTCAAATCTGACCTGAAAGCGCTCGACACGGCTCGCGCGCAGTTTTCGCAGCAGACTGACAGCCTGTACTTAGGCTACGAAACCACGGAGGCTATCCCGCTCGTCCTCTCTGACCTGAAGGACGTCGATCAAGATCTGACGCTCTTCGAGAGTCGCGGGCTCAGCAGCCAATTCGCCGCGCCAGGACAGTGGCTTGTGGATTCGCGCCAAGCGCTCAAGGCGTACGTCGAATTCATGATGCGCAACTGGAATGAGGTGGCGCGAACTTATGAAGCGAACCTCGCTACCTGCCAGAATACGCTGAACTACGCAATGTACGGCCACGCGGCCCCGGCAAGACCCATGGAACCCGTACGCTTTGTGCGACCGCTGCAATCCGCCCGTATCCGGCGTAAGGAGGCCGAAGAAGCAGCGCAGCGAAGTGAGCATCCGAGTAGCACGGAGAATAGTGGGGCTCCCGCCGCACCGGAAGCAAAGTCAAGCGGTGAGGCGCCCAAAAAGGACGCGGGTGCGGCAGCGACGGTCCCGACGCCCAAGAAGCCTGTCCGGCGAAGGCGAAGACACAAAAGCAAGGCAACAGCGGAAGCCCACTGATGCTTTCCCGAATCTAAGGTGTCAGGTAACGGTCGAGCCACCCGAGGACGGTTTTGTACCAGAGCTGGCTGTTCTGTGGCTTCAAGACCCAGTGGCCCTCGTCCGGGAAATACAGCAGCTCGGAAGGCACGCCGCGACGCTGGAGCGCTGTGAAAATCTGAAACGCCTGGCCCTCAGGAACCCGATAGTCCCTTCCACCCTCGACAATCAGCATAGGCGTCCGAATGTGCTGAGCGAAGTATGACGGGGACCATTTCTCGTAGAGCTGCGGTTTCTCCCACGGCACGCCTTTAAACTCCCACTCGGGAAACCACAGCTCCTCCGTCTCACCGTACATACTGCGCTGGTCGTAAACGCCATCGTGCGAGACGAGCGCCTTGAACCGGCTCGTATGCGTCGCGATCCAATCGATCATGAAGCCGCCGAAAGACGCGCCCGCCGCGCCCACACGCGCCTTGTCGACATACGAGAGTGATTCCAGGTAATCCGCGGCGCCCATCAAATCCTGATAAGGCGCGCCACCCCAATCGCCGGAAATTGACTCGACGAATTTCTGACCGTATCCCGTCGAGCCGTGGAAATTCGTCATGATCACGACGTAGCCGTGGGAAGCAAACATCTGCGGATTCCAGCGATAGCCCCACGCGTCCTCCCACGCACCCTGCGGTCCGCCGTGGATCAGCATCAGCCCCGGATATTTTCGATTGGGATCGAAATTGGGCGGCCTGACGACCAGGTTCTGTATCTCGGTGCCGGCGGCGCCTCGCGTGTCGACGAATTCGCCGGGATTCATTTCGAGTTCGGAGATCAACCGGTCATTCGCATGAGTAATCCGAGTCGCACCTGTGCCAGAGATTGAAGCGCGATAAACTTCCGGCGGCTGGGTTAGAGACGTCCGCGTAAACACCAGCGACTTCCCGTCACTGGATACCTCAAGTTCGTCGTTAAAGGCGCCCATCACTCTTTCGACTTTGGGACTGCTCACCGAGGTCTTGAAGATCGGCTGCTCGCCGCGCTCCGGCGCCGTGAAGTAGATCGTGTCGCTATCCGGCGCCCACGTGAATCCACCAACCCACTGATCGAAACCCGTCGTCAGGTCTTTGACCTGCCCGGTTTGCCGGTCGTAGACGCGGAGGCGGAAGAGGTCGGATTCGTAACCGTTGCGAGCCTGCGAGGTGTAGGCGATGTAGTGTCCGTCGGGTGAATACTGCGGCGAGGCATCGGAGCCCGGATTGTCCTTCGTGATGTCCTTAGGCTCGCCTCCGTCGGCAGACACCAGGTAAAGATCGTTGTTGGTGGTCCAGGCAGGATGACCGGTGCGATTCGAAGTGAAGCAGACTTCGCTGCCGTCAGGCGAAATCGCGTAGCCATCGGGCGCACCCAAAAAGAAGGTGGGCGAATCGAAAGCTCCGGGTGTGAGGTCTCGCGGCGCGCCGCCGTTCGCGGACACCACAAAGAGATGTGTATAGCGCCCGTCCCGCCATTCCGTCCAGTGCCGAAACAGGAGTTCGTGAATCAGCCGGGCCTTGACCTTGCTCTTCTCGGCCTCATCGAGGCGCTTGTGGTTGCAATCATCGTCGGCACAGCCCGGGTAGACCGACGAGGTGAAAAGCAGATGATCGCTTTTCGCCGCCCAAGTCACCCCGTCCGCCCCAGTGGATATCGAAGTGAGCTGGCGGGCCTCGCCGCCGTTCAGTGGGAGAATCCACGCTTGTGAATCGCCGCCGCGTGTCGAAATAAAAGCGATCGCCTGTCCGTCGGGAGACCAGCGTGGGCGACTGTCCGAGCCCACACGGGTGAGCTGGCGCGGCTCGCCTCCCTCCGCGGGGACTAACCAAATGTGGCCGGCGGCGTGGTTGGAGGCGAGGTCGACTGACGTGTCGACGTAGGCGATCCACTTGCCGTCAGGCGAGACCTGAGGATCCGAGATTCTCTCGATCTTCATCAAGTCTTCGAAAGTCATCGGGCGCTTGGCGCAAGCGTCCGCTGCGGCCGCCAAAATCGCTGCCGCGGAAAGAAGCACAGTCGCCAGACCTACAAGTCTACGCATAGGAATCCTCAACACTCTATCCTCGCTAGCTAAAATGCCACGTGCTGCTGACCGCCGCGAAGAGGCTCGGCCTTACCGTTCCACAAAAAACTGCCGGTGAGTCCTGCGGGAAGTGTGATGTCCGCGGCCAAATGGGAACCGTCGCGTTGATAGCTGACCGAGATCTCGCCTAAGGGATGAGGGAGCCGAGCTCGCACACGCTGGAGCTGGCCCAAGTGAGGTGCGATCACAACCTTGCGAAATCCCGGCGCCGCCGACTCGATTCCAGCCACGGTTGCGAGCAGATCGAAATTAGGATGAGCGCTCCAGGCGTGGCAGTCGGAGCGAGTTGGCTCCGGCGTTTCCGCCCAGGTCGTCAACCCCAGGTCAAGCATATGCCGCCACGGTCCAAGTTGGGCGAGGTATTGGTCCCCGAGTCCAGCCTTTCGCATGGCTCGGAACAAGTAGTAGCGAAAATAGTAGGTGCACTGGGTCAGACTCTTGTCGCTCAAGACAGTCCGCATGACACGCGACTGTTCCGAGCGGGGAAAAACATCGGCGAGGACTGCGAGAAGATTCGCGTGTTGACTGAAGTGTTTCTTCGCCGGGGTGTCAGCGATGAGGTGTCGCGAGGAGTCCCAACACGTTCGGTAAACCGCCGCGGTCACCTTGGCGGCGAGCGCGCGGTCGTGCGCAGCCTGTTCGGCGCTGCCTAAAGCAGACTCCAAGTCCGCGGCATCACGCAACGCCATCGCAAACTGCAAGCTGAGAATCGCTGACTGCCCGTTCTCCTCCTGGGGCGGAACGCCGTCCTCGAAGTCGCTTGCCCAGTCGACGAAGTCCCACCACTCGAGCCGGCCGAGCAGTCCTGAAGGAGTCAAACGCGACTCGAACCAATGGATGACATCGCGCTCGCCATAAAGGAAGCGGCGCAGAAACTCGCCGTCACCGCGATACCACCACAGGTCGTGCATGATGCCGATCCAGAAGAGCGAAAACGGCGGGATGTATTGCGGAAGGAACGATGGATAGCGGCTCTCGGTCAGGCCTTCGGGAGTGCGCGACTCGTTCAGCAACTCAATCGCGTTCTTGACGAGCCGGTCGTCGCCCGTCATGTAAAGGGAAATCAGCGCCTGGATTCGCGTGTCGCCGGCGTACTGGAGCTGCTCGTAGTACGGGCAGTCCATGTAAGTTTCGTGCGCGCACAGGCGGCAGGTTCGCCAGCCGACCTCCCAAATTTTCTCAAGGGCCGTATCATCGCTCGTGAAGCTGGCGCGCACGGAGAAAGGATAAGCGCTAAACATGCCCCGTAGGTCGTCGAGCAGCAAGGGTTCTGAATGGGTCACGACGCTGACCTGCAGGTAGCGGTAGGTCCGCCACCAGAGCGGGCGAAACAGGCGGTGCCTGCCCCCGTCGGGAAGGAATCGATCCTCCAGGCCGCGCATCTCCTTTCCCTCGGTTTCGTTGCGGTTCCCTTTCTCATGATCCTTCCAAAGCGCTTCGGCGTAGGTGAGAGTCACCTCGGCCTCCCGTCCGCCGCTGGTTACCAGCTCGGGATAGGCAGTGGTGAGGTACGTCTGATCGAAAAGCAACGTGGCATGCGTGTTAGCCGGTATGGTGACGGGCGAATGGCCTTCGAGGAACTCCGGACCTGCTTCGACTCCGCTCGCACGAACGATGCGCCGAAGCCGCGCAGGTGTTTCCTCCATGAGAGGTATCGTTCGCGGTACCAGCATCCAGCGAGACGGGCTGTCCTGGATGCCGCGCGGCCCCCCGTAACTGATTGGGTCGGCCGCTTGCCACGACGAATCATCGAAATCGGGGGCCTCCCATCCCCATGGATAGCGCGTGGCATCTAGCTGTTCGCCGGGACCCACCACGAAATATCCTGCGACATGCTTCGGATCTCTGGGAATCATCGTACGGGCGCGGCTCGGAGCGCATCTCCACGACCCATTCGTGTTGATGTCGGCCTTCTCGTCTCCGTCCCCTTGGATGATCAAGCCCGTTTCATTGGTCATCTGGGCCATCGGCGCGTCCTCGGCAAAGTTCCAGACGACGGCCGCCAGCTCGTTTTGCCCGGAATGCAGTTGCGGAGCGATGTCGAGCGTCTCGTAGCGCCAGTGATCTAAATCGCCTCGAGCCGGGCCTTCCACAACACGAGTCCCGTTGACGAAAAGCTCATAGCGATTGTCGCCGCTAACATGAATCGTGAAATGTTCCGGAGCGGACTCGAGGGAAAAGGCTTTTCGAAAATGATAGACCCCGAACTCGCGGCGTGGGCTGTCAGCACAGGCGATCCATTTCGCCTTCCAGCGATGATGAAGCAAATCCGGATTGGCGCTTTGCGATTCGGCTGCGAAGCGTGGCGCCATCGCCAGGAGCACTCCGGCGGCGGCAAACGTCCTGCACCAGCGAGAGCTCAACATGCGAGCCGGCTTAAATCCTCCTCGGTCAGTTGCTCACTTCCGTCCTTTTGAGGACCTGCTGCGCGCCGTTTTCGGGCGTCAGAGTAAGCGAGTCACCTTCGATCTTGAACGTTCCTTTTTGGGCTGGCAAACCCTCGAAACTTAGCGTTAGCGAGTCGCGCGAAACGGAATACTTTCCCGCTGCCGACTTCAACCGCTGGCGGAAAGAGAGCTTGCCGTCCGATGAGAATTCCGCAACCGCGGGATGCGGCCCGGCCGCCCCGGAGACCCAGTTGCCGACGATCGGTGAATCACCTCCGTGGGCAGCTCCGGTGCGCTGCATCGTGTACTCCGTTCCGTCCCACGGCGCCTTCAGCACGAGAGTGTCGCCATCGACATGCGCTTCGGCGAAGCCGGTGGACGCTTGACCGCTCCGGCCATTCGCTGTCGAGAGCACGAGTTGTTCGCCCTGCATTTTGTAGGTGCAGTCGAGAATCGTGTCGTACGACGACACAAAAGAGCCATCGCCGCGGAATTCCACGACGGTCGCCACGCCACCCTTGCCGCGCGCCACGGAGGTCCAGGTACCGACAAGGCCTTTGTCACTGCGGCAGGACGCGAGCAGGATCGTGGCAAGCGTGAAGATCACCAAGGTCGGAGTACGTCGAGTTGTCTCAGTTACTTGGTCCATAGCGGTCACGTCCATCGGGATCGCATCGAACCGGCCTCCTAAACCGCGGGCCAGCTCGCCTGAAGCTTGGGATTCTATAGGTATACCCCCGAGCAAGTAAAGGCGCACTCGAAGCTGCCGTTTCGGCTCGCGCCTGAACCCCGGAGGCAACCGCACGCATCCTATTGAGCAGACACTCGAGCAACAGGAGAACCAGCCGTGGCAAAGCTTCTTCGATGGATCACAACCCAAGGTCCCCAGGCGGCGAGCGCAGGGCTTCCCACGCCTGGCGGCAGTGACGATCAACTTCTCGATGCATACTCCCAAGCGGTGATTGACGCCGCCGAGTCGGTCAGCCCCTCTGTCGTACACATCATCGTCCACCACACTCGCGAAGGACTCGCCGGAGGCCAGGCTGGGCGCGAGACCCGCGGATCAGGATCGGGGTTCATCTTCACGCCGGACGGCTTCATTCTGACCAATAGTCACGTGGTGCATGCAGCGGACCGTGTCGAAGTAGCGCTTGCCGACGGGCGCCAATTCCGCGCGGAGCGCGTGGGCGATGACCCGGATACGGATCTTGCCGTTATTCGAATCAACGCCCCGGACTTGGCGCCGGCGCGACTGGGCGAATCCCACACGATACGCGTCGGGCAACTCGCGATTGCCATCGGCAACCCGTACGGATTCCAATGCACGGTCACCGCCGGAGTGGTCAGCGCCCTGGGGCGATCCTTGCGGTCGAGCTCGGGGCGGCTGATCGACAACGTCATCCAAACCGATGCCGCGTTGAATCCCGGCAATTCCGGCGGCCCGCTGGTGAACTCAAGGGGCGAAGTGATCGGAGTGAATACGGCCATCATCCTGCCGGCGCAGGGAATCTGTTTTGCCATCGCCGTGGATACGGCAGTGTTTGTCGCGGGGCGTCTCATCAAAGACGGCAGGATCACTCGCGCCTATCTTGGCGTGGCCGGGCAGGACGTCCCTCTGCATCGCCGCCTTGTTCGCCACTACCAGCTGGCGGCGGAAAGCGGCATTCTGATCACCAACGTCGAACCCGCAAGCCCCGCGGAACGCGCGGGTCTACGCGAGGGAGACATCATCGTTGGCCACGACGGCCAGGCGGTTCCAGGCATCGACCGTCTTCACAAGCTGCTGACCGACACGCGCGTTGGAGTGCGCACGCCGCTGACCATTGTACGGGGAACGGAAAGGATGATCGCTTACGTTGTTCCGGACGAGGCACGCGCTCAGGAAGTTTGAACGCTCGTCATCATCGCGTCGAGAAACACTGACCTCAGCGGTGGGTGGCATCGAGACGCCGGTCGACTTCCTCAGTAACGCGGCTGATCGCCTCCAGGTACAGGTTGAAGGTAGTCGGCACGTCCACCTGGCGCTCCTGTTTGGCGCCCCGGCGCACATCAAGAATAATCTGGAAGCCGATGGCGTTGAAGCCGAGCAGCTTCGCCAGCCGGTCGACCACGTCGCGGTTGCGCTCGCGGGCGCCAGATTTCTGCTCGTCCCCCGACACTCCGGCCGGCTTCGCTTCGGGAGTCGCGGCGGGTGCGGGCTCGGGCGCTGGCTGGCCAAGCGCGATCAAAGCGTGACGGAACAGCGCGACGAAGCTCGAGACCGAATCAATCATCAGCCGGAGGATCGCCTTCGCATCTTGCGCGGCCGCCAGGTACCGTTGTCTGAGTCTGACGAGATTCGTCTGCAGCTCGCGCTCCACCTGAAGGTGATGGAATTTCATCGGGACATCCAGGCCGGCGAGGACGTCTTCCCCGGCGAGAACGCGGTGGCTGGTTTTGATGTCGAGCAGTTCGATGGCAAAGACGTCCGCCGAGTGTTGCAACTCCTCGAGCGTAAAAACGAGTGGCGCGGGATGCCCTTGATTCGACCACCAGCGTGCCGTGGCGTTAAGTTGACTGAGTTCGTAGGCGCCCAGTTTGTTGAGCACGCAGAGGACATTGAGGTCAGAGTGCCTGGGATGAAACTCGCCACTCACTGCCGAGCCATACAGCACCACAGACTTCAAGTTGGCGCCTGCTGCCGCGGTCAGCCTTGCCACCAACTCCGTCAGCTTGTTCTGCATCTGCTTTCCGGCTCCTGTGAGTCAACCACGAACTGCGAGTACCGGGCATGCGCACCGGTCAGCCTCTTTCTTGCACGTCCTCATTCCTGTGGACTGGCCTGATTCAGCGCCCTGGAACACCTCTCCCGCCCGAAGTGCCACCGCCGAAATCACTGAATCCTCCGCCTCCGCCAAAGCCGCCGAAGCTCCGGCCCACGCCGCCACCGGGTCCGGCAGCGCTCAAACTGACACCGCTCCGCCGCGCCATGGCCAGTAGGAAGAATATCCCGCAAATTCCGAGGACCAGCAGAAGAATCACAGTCAGTACGAGGGGCAATCCCGAAAAACTTCCGGTCGGCGGCTGGAGCTGGACGTTGGGCTGAGCCGCGAGCGCCACATGACGTTCGGCACCGATCACGCGGGCGACCTCACCGGTGAGGTAGAGCACGGCGTGATCGTAGTCACCCTTGTCGAGCATCGGCTTGATCTGCCGGCCAATTTCACCCACCTTGGCGTCAGGCACAATCGCCTTTAGTCCCTGGCCGACGGCGACGCCGTACGTTCGCTCATCGACGGCCAGCAGGATCACCGCACCACGATCCTCCGGTTTGTAGCCGATGGCCCAACGGTCGTACATCGCGTTCGCGAACTCCTGGATGGACGCGCCGCCGGCGGAGTGTATGGTGACGACCACCAGTTGTGCGTGCGCCCGATCATCCAATTCGACAGACAGGTTACTCAACTGCACGCGCGTTTCATGAGTGAGGGCGTTGGCAAAGTCGTTGACATAGCCTATAGGGGCGAGATCGTCGAGCCGCTCGGCGCGGACCCGGGGCAACCCACCAATCAACGTCGCAAAGAGGGCAAAAAAAACAAGGTGCGAAAGCCGAGGTCGCTTTGTGGCAATGTGTACGGCGTAGGTCACGGCGCTAGTCTAGCAGAATCGTCAAACGGAATGATGAAAATCCGGCTCGCGCTGCCTCTCCTCGACGAAGGCTTCGACCGGTACCCGCTATTTGAGCTCAGGCGACGTTGGGGGTCGAAAATAGGGGGCGGAAACACTTGCACCCCACGAGATATCTCTTGCGGTTTCAGTTATATAACAGCGATCTGCCCCTGGGCTCCGGCAGATCGGACCCGGTTCCGAACCACATTCGGGGCCGTCATGGCATCGAAGCAAACTGCTTCCCAGTCGAATCGCCATGAGCGATGGGGAAATGCTATACTGGCAGAATGGAGAGGCGCGAAGCAAAAATGAGAGAGGCCCGTCGACTTCTGTGGTTGCTGGTTTTGACCGTGGGAACGTGCGCCGTACTCGGTGGCACTTTTGGCCAGCGGGTCAGAGCGGATGCCGACACCGGGTCCGCGCCGGACGAAGCCGTCGGCAACAATCTCGACGCCTTTGCCAAAGTCTATTCGGTCGTTGAAGCCAATTATGCCGATGCCGTCAGTCCGGACCGCGCGATCCTCGGTGCGGACGGCGCGGGACTGGGAGCCATTCCCGGCATGCTCGGCACTCTCGATCCGCACTCGAATTTCCTCGACGCGAAGACCTTCGCGCGGTTCACCGAAACGCAAGAGGGCAAGTACTACGGGGTGGGCATGCGCATCCTGACCGTGCCCGGCAAGATGGGCAAATGGACCACGACGGTCATCGAGCCGATGACCGGATCTCCGGCGTTGCGCGCGGGCCTGCGTCCCGGCGACGTCATCCAGAAAATCGACGGCAAACCGGTCGACGGCCTTGATGGCGACACCGTCGCCAAAATGCTGAAAGGACCTCGGGGCACACTGGTGCACGTTACGGTGAGCCGGGAGGGCTACGACCAGCCACTGGAGTTCAACCTGCGGCGCGCCGAAATCACCGGAATGAGCGTGGACGATTACTTTTTCATCCGGCCGGGTATCGCTTACGTTCGCATCGCGAGCTTTTCGGAAACCACCGGCGACGAGTTGAGTGCGGCACTCGAGAAGCTCGGCGAGAAGAACATCAAAGGCCTGGTTCTTGATCTGCGCGGCAATCCGGGCGGGATTCTCCAGGCGGCCGTGGACGTCGCCGACCAGTTTCTGGCGAAGCACCAGCTCATCGTGTACCACAACGGGCGGCACTCCAGCGAAGAGCGCTACTACGCCCGAAGCGGTGACCACGGAGACGAGTACCCGGTTGTCGTGCTGATCAATCACGGCACAGCCAGCGCGGCGGAGATCGTTACCGGCGCTTTGCAGGACCACGACCGCGCCCTGGTAATGGGCGCGACGAGCTTTGGCAAGGGCCTTGTGCAGAAGGTTTACACTCTCAGCGAAGGCACCGGTCTGCTGCTGACCACGGCGCATTACTACACCCCAAGCGGACGCCTGATCCAGCGGAATTACGACAACGTCTCGCTTTACGACTACCTGTACGCGCCCGAGGCCGCTGCAACCCCGCACACTCAGGTGCACTACACCGACGGGGGGCGCGAAGTGTTTGGTGGCGGCGGTATCACCCCGGACGTTAAGGCAGAGGAGCCTGCCTATAGCGTGGCCGAGAGCCGGCTACTCGCGAGCACGTCGTGCCCGAACTTCCTGCAGTGCGGTCCCTTCTTCGAGTTTGCCAAGACCTACCTCGGGATCCATAAGACGCTTCCGCGCGATTTCGTGCCTGATGACCAGGCGGTCCAGGACTTTCGCGACTTCCTCTCCAAGCAGGGCCTGATCCTCTCCGACAAGGACCTACAAGCCGACCAGGCATTCATCAAGAATCATCTCCGCGATGTACTGGTAGGGATGGTCTACGGCCAGGACGAGGCACGGCACCTCAGCGTCACCGACGATTTTGTCGTCGAAAAGGCCATCGACGCTCTTCCTGAAGCAGCGGCGCTGGTGACGCACGCTCGCAAGTACATGGCCAGCCACACAGCGCTTCACCCTAGCTTTTGATCTCTATCTTGGGGTTTCTACCTGGTCGCGGACGTGTAACACGCCTTCGATCGCCGCAAACAACTCCTTGACGCCAACCGGCTTGGTCACGTAGCCGTCCATTCCCGCCGCGAGACACCTTTCTCGATCCCCTTGCATGGCGTGAGCGGTCATGGCGATGATCGGAAGATGGGCGCCGGTCTCCTTCTCGTGCTGGCGAATGGCGGCCGTCGCCTCGAAACCATCCATTTCCGGCATCTGCACGTCCATCAACACAAGATCAAACCTCTCCCTTTCCAGGGCTGACAAAGCCTGCCGACCGCTCGCAACTGCCACCGCGGAGTGACCCTGCTTCTCGACCAGGCGCACCGCCAGGCGCTGGCCGACAGGGTTGTCCTCAGCGATCAGGATCCGCAGGCTCGTCCTTTCCTCTCGCAGGGCATGACGTGTCACCAGGGCATGGGACTCTATCGCGTCCTCGTGCCGCCCCAAAACGCGCAGCACGGCGTCCAAGAGCTCCGACTCGGCAACGGGCTTGGTGAGATAAGCCTCGACCCCGATCTTGCGGCAGCGCGCGCCGTCTCCTCGCTGGCCGCCCGAGGTCAGCATCATCGTGGCACACCCGGCGAGCTCTGGGTCGTGCTTGATCTCTTCGCTCAGTGTGAACCCGTCCATGTCGGGCATCCGGGCATCGACGATAATCAGCGGAAAAGGTTTGCCGGCTTTCTTGGCCCATCGTAATAAAGCCAACGCGTCGGGCGCGGCAGCCGTCAGGAACGGAGTCATCCCCCAGTGTCCGAGCGTTTCGCCGAGGATGTGCCGGTTGGTCGCATTGTCGTCAACCACCAGGACGGGAAGACCTTGCAAGGCCGAGGTGTCAGCTCGTGGGGATGGCTCGACCGGAGCATCGGCCACACCGAATTGCGCGGTGAAGTGGAACGTGCTGCCCCGGCACGGCTCGCTTTCCACCCAGATCTGGCCGCCCATCATTTGGACCAATTGAGACGCAATGGTCAGTCCAAGCCCCGTGCCTCCGAACCGCCGGGTGGAGGAGGCATCGGCCTGAACAAAAGGTTTGAAGATCGCTGCCTGCTTGTCAGGGGCAATGCCCATCCCCGTGTCGGTCACTCTGAAGCGTAGGACGGCCCCATCCGGAGCCGGATTGGACAGTCTCTCTACCCGCACGACCACTTCGCCCTTCTCCGTAAACTTGATGGCGTTACCCACCAGGTTTGTCAGAACCTGGCGGAAGCGGCCGGGATCCCCTGCCACGACAGCCGGAACATTGACGTCGAAGGCCGCGCTGAGTTCCAGGTTTTTCTCGTGCGCCCGGACGGCCAACACCTTCAGGGTGGCGCTGACCGTCGCCCGCAGGTCGAAGGGAATGCGCTCCAACTCCATCCTGCTGGCCTCGATCTTCGAGAAGTCGAGAATGTCGTTGATGATGCCCAGCAGCGCGTCAGCGGACGCCCGAACCGTTTCGAGGTTATCGCGCTGCTCGGGGCTAAGCTCCGTATCGAGCACGAGCTCCGTCATGCCGATGATCCCGTTCATAGGCGTGCGGATTTCATGGCTCATATTCGCCAGGAATTCGCTTTTGGCGCGGTTCGCCGCCTCGGCAGCGTCTTTGGCCTTGACCATCTCCGCTTCCATTTGCTTGGCTTCGGTTATATCTTCGGCGATTCCCACCACCCGGTAGAATCTGCCGGCCGCGTCGTGGACCGGGAAGACGCGCGCCCTGATGTCCCGGACCGATCCGTCCGGCCGCACCACCCGGTACTCCGCAGTCGATCGCTCACCCCGGTAGGACCTCGTGAAGAGGCTATTAGCACGTTCGCGGTCCTCGGGATGGATGGTTTCAATCCAGGCGTCCGCCCGGTCGTAGACTTGCTCGCGAGGACGGCCCCAGACTTCTTCATAAGCCGGGCTGAGGTAAGTCAGCCTTGCCGGATCCGGTTCCCCGATGAAAAAGACCTCGCGAATGTTCTCCGCCAACTGGCGGAACTGCTCTTCGCTGACGCGCAGCGCCTCTTCCGCGCGCTTGCGCTCGGTCACGTCCTGCTTGATGGCGATGAAATTGGTCGTGACGCCCGCCGCGTCGCGGACGGGAGTGATCGTCATCTCCTCGGTGTAGCAGGTTCCGTCCTTGCGCCGGTTAACCAACTCTCCATGCCAGACCTGGCCGGCAAGCACGGCTTTCCAGAGGTCCTCGTAGAGGGCCGGATCCTGTCTGCCGGACTTGAGGAAACGGGGGGTCTGGCCGATCACTTCTTCCGCGCTGTAACCGGTCATCCGGGTGAAGGCGGGGTTGACGTACGCAATCCTCGCTTCGGTGTCCGTTATCATGACACCGTCCGCGATCTGCTCGATGGCGGCGGCCAAACCGACGTTCTCGGCCTCGGCCTGCCGGCGCTCAGCAGCATCCAGCCTCGCCTGCTCGAGAACTTTGGCCCGCCGCCGGAGCGCAAGGTGCGCCGCCAGCGTACAGGCGATCCCGAAGACGACCACGGAAGTCACATGCCACTGCCAGATCGTGAGTTGCCCGGACACGAGGTCCGTCGCAACTTCGACGGCGGTCGCAGTCGCCACCGCTGCCAGGAATGCCACCAGCAGCGTGATCCAAGCGGAGGAAAGCGATGGATGGCGCGCTTCGTTGGCCTTTCTGACTTCGCTCTCAGGTCGAGGCATGATCCGAACGGACAAAGCTGAACCTCCTATCGGCGCCAATTAGAATCAACCAACGGCACAACAGCACCTCAACAAGAACTATCGGCAGGGTGCGGCGCCGCCATGAGGCCTTCGGAGGGCTTCAGGACGGGAGGAAGGCGGCGGAATGCGGGCTCGAACGCGCCGGGAGGCGCATCACCGCCGGGCCGTCAAAGCCGTGTCGCCGGGGGCGCGGATTCGAGACGCGTGCAACCGGCTTTAGTGCTGCGGCGCGGCGTTACGCAAAACCGGATAGAACTGCGTAAAAACGTTATCGTGCTCGCCGTGCTGCGCATGGCACTCGTTGCACATCGGCTTGGGGAAGGCCTTCGCCCGGTCGACCGGCTTCCCCTGGGCGTCGGAAAAGTTGAAGTAAGCCCAGCCCTCGGGGAAGTGTTCGTGGTCCTTGACCGAGACATCGAGGTCCACGAAATCGCCCTCGAAGTAGCCTTGCTTGTTGATGGAGACTTTTTGCGCGGGCTTGTAGAGCGGCATCACGAACATCGTCTTCTCGGGAAACTTCCCCGTCTTCTGGAATTCCTGGTAGGCCTCGGGTTGCGTGTAGACGTTATGAAACTCGCCCGGCCCCGATTGCGTGTCCTTGGCGTAGCTGAGACCAATCGAAGCGCCGACGAATACCCACGAGTAGAAATTCGTCGGACGGAGCAAGGCGCCGTCCTTGTCATACTGTGGGACGACGGCAGGCGTCGAGGCCGGCCGTGGCGCGGCGCCGCCGAGCAGCGCGAGTCCGGCCAGAGCCGGAAGGGCCAGGATCGCCAGCCGTGACCAGCCGTGCACGAAAGCCCAATTCCGGGAACCTCGCCCAAGTCCATCCCTTACTGCAGTTTTCATTGGACCTGCTCCTCGGGAACCGGCCTAAGAGTTCGTTCCATTTCGTTCCTGAACGCCATGTTCCCGCTTTTCAGTATCTTTAGCCCCAGACTGCGTCGCCAGGGAGTTCGTTTTTGAGTTCGTTCCTCGAGAGAACGATTGTTTTCTATCAGTTACGGACCTCATACCCCCAAAATAACTATCTTTTTTTCCCACGGCTCTTTGCCGAAGCCCGTCGAGCGCCTCACGGAGACTGCCAACAGGTCCGTCAGATTAGCATGACAGCCTGAGACGGATGCGACCAGTGAGACGGATGAGACACAAAATCTTCCGCCTGAGCCTTAAACAGCTCCGGCCGCCCTCAATCCTTCTTGACCGGCTCGCCGCGCGCATCGAGGACGACTACGTCTCCGAGATTCAACCCGCGGACGCCGGCCTCGATTTTCGACAGATCGCCCACCAGCAAGAGTGTAGCACCGCTCGTCGCCGCATACTTCTGAGCCGCGGCGTTGACGGAGTCCAGGCTCGCCTTCTCAAGCTCGTCGGGCTCGCGCTGCAGCTCGGTCATAGGCAGTCCCACGGCCCAAAGGTCGGTCACCTGCTGCGCGACACGGCCCATCGACTCGAACTGCTGGGCGTAGCCGCGTATCCGCTCGTGCTTGGCATCCGTAAGCTCTTTCTCGGTGACCGGCTTTTCTCCGGCGATAAACTTCAGCTCCTTCTCGAACTCGACGACGGACTCCGTCGTCTTGTTGGTCTGTACGCCGCCCGAGGCTCGCCACATCCCGTACTTCGAATACGGGGCAGGGAAGGAGAAGACGCCGTACGAGTATCCGTGCTTCTCGCGCAGGTTCATCCCGAGCCGCGCTCCCGCGGCGCCTCCCCAGACAGCATTCGCTAGGCTCAGGGCGTAGAAGTCAGATCCGTCACGCGCCGGCCCCGGCAGAATCTCTGCGACCACGGTTTGCGCGGCGTCGGGGCGATTGATCAGGAAGACCTTGCCCGGACCCACTGGGTGCGGCGCGGGAATCGCAACGGCGCGAGGCGCGGCGCCTGACCAGGTCCCGAAGTCCTGCCGGGCGAGGGCCGTCGCATCCGCGAGCGAAATATCACCTACGAAAATCAGGGCCGACCCGCCCGCCTTCCAGTAAGTCTCATGGAAACGCTCGAGGTCTTCGCGCGTCATCGCCTTGACCGAAGGCGGGAATCCGGTGGGCGGATGCCCGTAGGGATGATTCCGCCCAAAAGCCAGCATCGTACTCAGCCGCTGGGCGGTGGCGCCCGGCGAATTCTCGGCCTGAGTTAGTGAGTCGAGACGCTTCTTCTTCTCGCGATCCACTTCCTCCTGCGGGAAGCTGGGATGGCGCGCCACGTCAGCGACGACGGCGAGTGCCGGCGCCAGGTTGCGCGCCAGCACTTCCACGGTCAGCGTGGAATACTCGAGGTTCGCGGCTCCCTCGAGCGAGGTTCCGAGATCCCCGAGCGCGTCGTCGATCTCCAGGGCCTTCTTGCTGCTAGTACCGCGCTTCATGGCCTCGACGTCGAGCGAGGCGAGGCCTTCCTTGCCGGCTGGATCGTCGACGCTGCCGGCGCGGGTCGCAAGCGTCACGGCGACTTTGGGCAGGTCGCGGCGCTCGACCACCAGTACCTGCATCCCGTTATCGAGCCTGGCGGACTCGACCTCGGGCGCCTGGAATGGCCGGTCGGCGCCGAGGGCCGGCGACTGAGAACGGTCGACGCTGGCGTTTGCCTCGAGCTTGGAAGTTTCTGGATGGAACCTGACCAGCACGCGATGGCGCGTGTCGAGCCACTGGGCGACGGCGGCGCGCACGCCCTCCGGCGTCGCGTTGCGGTGACGTCCCACGTCGGCCGCGAATTTGTCGGGGTCGCCCAGAAAGGTGTTGTAGGTGTTCAGCAGGTCAGCCTTGCCGCCAAAGCCGCCGATGCGCTCGAGTCCGGTGACGTACTGGAACTCCCACTTCGCCTTGGCACGCTCGAGTTCGGCGGAGGTTGGACCGTCCTTCGCGAGACGGGCGATTTCCTCCGTCACCGTCTGTTCCACCTGGGAGAGCGGAACGCCTGGCCGCGCCGTGGCCCAGATGACGAATAGACCGGCCATTTCCATAGACCCCTGGAAGGAGACGACGTCGGAGCAAAGCTGTTTGTCGTAGACCAGCGACTTGTTCAGACGAGACGACAGCCCGTCCGTCAGAACGAGCGACGCGAGTTCGAGCTCGGCGTCGCCGGAATCGAAGAAAGCGGGACTCGGCCACGCGAAGTAGGTGCGCTCCTGCGGCACGTGATCCTTGACTTCGACGATCTTCTCCGCGTCCAGCACCGGAACCCAGCGCTCCGGCCGGTCGAGCGCCGGGCCGGGAGGAATCGGTCCATAGTATTTGGCCACCAGACGCTTCGCTTCCGCCGGGTCGAAGTCGCCGGTGATGGCGAGTGACAGATTATTGGCCGTGTAGTAAGTCTTGAAGAAGTCTTTGACGTCGTCGACGCTCGCCGCCGTCAAGTCTTCGTGGCTGCCGATGACGTCGTGGGCGTAGGGATGGCCGTCGGGGAAGAGGTTCTGTGTGACCAGCATGAACCAGCGGCCGTAGGGCTGATTCTCCAGTCCCTGGCGGCGTTCGTTCTTCACAATGTCGCGCTCGTTGTCCAGCTTTTCCTTGGTCAGGACGTCGGTGAGCGTGGCGAGGCGGTCCGATTCGAGCCACAGGACGTACTCGAGGCTGCCGGAGGGCACCGACTCGAAGTAGTTCGTGCGATCCTGGCTCGTGGTGCCGTTCACCCCGCCCTCAAAAAGGTTGGCGCCCGCTTTTTCGATAAAGCCGAAGTACTTGCTGTTCGCGTCCTTCGATCCCTCGAACATCATGTGCTCGAAGAGGTGGGCGAATCCGGTGCGGCCCACGCGTTCGTTCTTCGAACCCACGTGATACCAACTGTTGACGTGCACCATGGGCAGCTTATGGTCAACGTGCAGGATCACCTGGAGGCCGTTGGGCAGGGTGTACTTCTCGAAGGCGATTTTCGGAATGGCGGCAGGCTGGGACGCGTCTTGCGCCCCGTCTAAAGCCTTATTGGGCCGAGTCTGACCGACCAGCACCAACAGGATCGGCAAAAGCAGTGAGACCTTCACGCGTCGCGACACGATGCGAGTCCTCCTGGGCGGGAATCGTCCCGCAGATTCGTCTTCAGTGTATTTTCCTTGATAGTGTGACAGGCGGATTACGTCGAAAGCCGGAATTGTCCGGCTTGTCCCCCAAAGCTTTGAAGATTACGGAAAACTCGCCGCCCGGTTCAACCGAGTGAACTACGCCGGGCTCAGGGCCAGAGGATGGGTGGCGTCAGTCGCTTGCTCCCGGCTCAAAATCTCAATCACCCGCGAGGTGGTAATGCTGCGGAACGCCGGATGGCGGAATTCCAGGTGCATCCCCCGTCCGATGAATCCCACTTTCAACATCGATCCACCCCAGGTCGAGCCTTCGATCCTGACCGGTACAGGACGAGGGCAGTATTCAGGGTGGCCGGAAATCATCGCCAGTCCGTGCCCGCAACAGACGATGGTGTAGCAGCGGTGCTGGGTCTTCACGTCGAGGACGGTGCCTTCCAGCAGGTTCTCCAGGTACACTCCACCCTCGACCTCGGACTGCACGATGTTCCGGTTCACCTCATCGCTCAAATTGGGATGAGGGGTAAAAAGGTCAGGTACAGGAGCCACGGTTGGGGCATTCATTCCTTCAACTCCCGGACGAGAAAATGTCCCCCCCTATCTGAGGCCCGCTGGCTATCCCCGGGTTGCCAGCAAAAGCACCGGTTCCGGGCATCTTAGCCTGCACAGGGGCGCAAGTCAATGTAAAGTCATTATAAAATTTGAGAAGGGCATTGGTAGATTCTGTACGGCCGCTCGACAGGACCAAGTTCCAGCGTAGGCCTCTACGTATGCCGCGTGTAGGACGGTGGGCCGCCGGGCACGAAGCTGTCGGGCGCGATCTGCATCCCGAGCAGTTTCTGCGGCGGGCGGTAGACGTAGCAGAACCGGGTTTCGTGCTTCTTCCCAATCACGTCGCGATAGTCGATCTTCCCGTAGAGCACGTAGGTCGAACTATTCACGTTGGCAATCTCTTCGGATTCCTCGCGCGAGATCATGTATCCCCGATCTTCGAGATGCTCCCCGCCCGGGGGCAGGACGAATTCCCCAACTTCCTGATCCGCCGTGCAGCGGTAATCAGGCTCCTTGGGGAGGCCGGCCAGCTTGGCCTTCTTGAAGAACACCGTCAGGCTGGTAACCCATCCCGGACTTCGCCCGCAACTCGAGACCTTGAGCTTGACGCTCGTAAACCCGGGCGGTTGCGGATTGATACTCTGCGGCGCGGCGATGATCCACGGGCGTTCGAGCCGCCCCACGTTGCGGCGGATGACGTACCACTGCGACAGAGCGATCACGACGTAGAGAAAAGTGAGGACCACCATCACCTTCTCGAAAGAGGAGGCGGAAGGCAGGAATCGCAGAGCGCGGATCCTCTGAAAAAACGGCTGGAGTCTTGGCGCGATTCGGCCGTAAGCGCCCGCCGCGCGTTCCCTGAGGGTTGGTGCGGCCGTCACCTGACCGAGAATAAGCGCGGGTGCGTGGACGGCGAGGTGTTCGGCGGAGCCGTCGTGGCGCGCTACTCTGCTACTGGCGCGGGCCTGGCCGGTTGCGAGTGCGCCCGCCAACAGCACAAGAAGCAGCAGCCGCCGCGAACCTCGAAACCGCCGCGTCGAGAACGTCGAAGTGAAGAAGTTCTGCACACGAACAGGCATCATGCGTACACCGATCCGCGAGTTCCCCTTTGTGCCGCGGTCGCAACTCGTCAGGTTGATTGAATGCAGAGGGATTGTACCACACTACGTCCAGGGCGGACGATAGGGTGAAAATCACGTTTCCAACCCTCGCGCCCTTTGGGAGCATGTGGAAAACCAGCGGCTTCGCCGCCCCTGGGGCTACAGGGATATCACGGTCTCTATAGGCTAACCACGACCAGTTGGTTCCAAGGACTCTGTAAACCGGCTCACTGCGACCAACGCGTCGGCTGGCGATCCCAGCGGTGCTCGCGCAGCTTCGCTTGCAGGCTCGCCGACAGCGGACCTGCGTCGCTCGTCGCGACATTCGACTCTACGTTGCCCATCTTGCGCATCCCGGGGATGATGGTCGCCACCGTGGGATTCCCCAGAATGAAGCGCAGCGCCATCTCGGGCATCGTCATGCCGGCGGGCACGAGGGGTTTCAAGGCGTCGGCGTGCGCGACGCTCGACTTCAAGTTCTCCGGCACAAAGTAAGTGTTGCGCCAGTCGCCCTCGGGCCACTTGCTCTCGAGCGTCAACGTGCCAGTGAGCGTGCCTTCATCAAACGGGACGCGCGCGATCACCGCCACGTCCATGTCGCGGCAGGCAGGGAAGAGCTCGTCCTCGGGATTCTGGTCGAAGATGTTGTAGATCACCTGGACGGCGTCGATCAGCCCGGAGCGCACGGTACGCACGCCGTTCCACGGCTCCCAGCGGTTCATGCTGATGCCCACGGCGTGAATCAGCCCCTGGCGGCGCAGCTCGTCGAGCTTCACCTTCCAGCGGTCGTCGTCGACCCAGGAGTCTTCCCAGGTGTGGAACTGGATGAGGTCGAAACTTTGGAGCCCGGCGTTCTTCAGGCTGCTTTGGACGTAGCGCTCGATGTGGTCGGGCGGATAGCAGTCGTCGAGCGTATATTCGCGGCGGCTCGGCCATTCGAGGTTCTTCGGCGGAATTTTGGTCGCGGTATAAAGGCGCTTCGCGGGATTGGCGCGGACGATCTGCCCGAGGAGCCCCTCGCTCTTACCGGTGCCGTAGGCCCAAGCGGTGTCAAAAAAATTGCAGCCCAGGTCAGCGGCGCGCTGGAGCGACCGCAGGGTTTCCTGGTCGTCGGACCCGGTCCACTCGCCGAGCCCCCACATCCCGTATCCAATCTCGCTCACCTGCCAGTTGGTCTTGCCGAAACGCCGGTGTCGCATATCACCTCTGATGCAGCACTCCGAATTGGAGGTTCAGGAATCCAGAACGTCTAACAGGTTACTGAAAGACTCGGCCAGGTGTCATTCCGAGGAGCCGAAGGCGACGAGGAATCTCGCACGGCCCCATTTCCAGAGCGAGATTCCTCGCTTCGCTCGGAATGACAGGCTTCGAGAACCGTTTTTTCAGCAACCTACAAAACGGCGCTAACGCGGCAGCCGCATCTCGCCCGAGATTTGGAATTGCGCGCTCACACCTTGTGCGCCCTCGCCCGGCTGCCGTCCGCCGACGAACACCGTGTACCCGCCGGGCTCAACGACGTGGTCGCCCTTCTCGGTCACCAGACTCAACGCGCGCGGCTCGAGCGTGAAGCTGATGTGCTTGCTCTCCCCAGCACCCACGTGTACGCGCTTGAATCCTTGCAGAGCGTGACGCGGCGCGTCCGCCACACGCGGATACTCGAGATAAAGCTCAGCGACTCCGTCACCGGCAACCTGTGACGCGTTGCGGACGTCGACCTCGACCGTGAGCGGCTGGCCCGCCCCGAGCGAGTCGCTCGACAGCTTCAGGTTGGAATAAACGAAGCGTGAGTAACTCAGGCCGTAGCCAAACTCGTAGAGCGGCTGCCCGGTGAAATAGCGGTAGGTGCGGTTGCGCATCGAGTAATCTTCGAACGGCGGAAGCTGGCTGAGCGACGCATAGAACGTGACCGGCAATCTTCCCGCCGGATTGTTCGCCCCCGCGAGCGTCTCGGCAATCGCCTGGCCGCCCGCCTCGCCGGGATACCACGCCTCGAGAATCGCGGCTGCGTGCTCGGCCGCCCAGTTCGCCGCGAGCGCGCTGCCGTTGAGCAGGACGACGATCAGCGGTTTGCCGGTCGCGGCCAATGCCTCGAGCAGATCCTGCTGGACGCGTGGCAGCGTGATATCGGTGCGGTCGCCGCCGCTGAATCCTGCCACGTGAATGGGCATCTCCTCGCCTTCGAGGTTGGGCGACAATCCCACGCAAGCGACCACCACATCCGCCTGCTGAGCAGCGCGCACGGCTTCTTGCCGCAGGAGTTCAGCCGGCGGACGCCACTCGAGCGTGACCCCGGCGCCGAAAAGCTTCGCGCGGTGCGAATACTCCAGACGAAGGGCGTGCGGGGAGGCGTTGTCAAAGTGCGTCTGATATACGGGAATCCGCGCGCGGCGGCTGAATCCGTCGCTCGTGATGGCCAGCTTGCCGTCGAGATACAGGCGGAAGCTTTCGTGGTCCTCGCAGGGGTAACAGCCCGGCTCGCGCAGCGCGAAGGTGTAATCACCGGGCCCGGGCGGAGTCAGCGTGCCCGTCCAGCGTACGGAGAAAGCCGTCATCGGTACGCCAGTCGCAGGCGTAGCGGCGCTCCAGTCAAACTGAATCGCGGGATCGACGCGCACCAGCGCCGGCGTTCCTGCGAGATCAGGATTCGCGAAGTACTCGGCTTTGAGCCCCGGCTTTGCCGGGTCGCCAGCGAGATGGAACACGGTGCGCGGCACGGGCAAGCCCAGTTCGGCGACGTACGGCGAGCCTTGGACGTAGAGCACGCGCGCCTTGCCCGCGAACTGCTCGATCAGTCCATCCACCGGCAGGACGGGATGGGACGGAGTGCCTTGGTAGTTGCCTTCGATCGAATCGAGCGCCTCGGCGTTCGGCCCGATGACGGCAATTGTCTTGACAGTAGGCTTCAGAGGCAGGATTCCATCCTGATTCTTGAGCAGGACCATCGACTCGCGCGCCGCCTGGAGTGCCAGATTGCGTCCCGCCGACGAGTCGTCCTGAGAGAAAGGAATACGGTTGTAGGGAACTGCGTCCGGAGGATCGAACATGCCAAGGCGCATGCGCGCCGTGAACAGGCGCTTCACTGAGGCATCAATCTCGCTCCCCGGGATCAGGCCGTCGTGTACCGCTTTGACCAGCGTCGTGTACTCGGTGCCGCAAGTCGTGTCCGTGCCGGCATGCACGGCGGCCGCCGAGCCGTGTTCGTTGTCGGGCGTGTAGTGATGCCCGGCAGTGATGTCGGCCACGGCGCCGCAATCCGAGGTGACGTAGCCCTGGAACTGCCACGCCTGCCGCAGCGTGTCCGCGAGCAGGTAGGTGTTGGCGCAGGCCGGCGCGCCGTCGACGGCGTTGTAGGCGCACATCGTCGAGTCGGCGTGGCCCTCGACGATCGTCGCGCGAAACGCCGGAAGGTAGGTGTCCTCGAGGTCGCGCGGTGAGGCGTCAACGTTGAAGCCGTGCCGCAGTGACTCCGGTCCACTGTGTACCGCGTAGTGCTTGGGCGTCGCCACCACCTCCAAATACTTCGGATCGTCGCCCTGCAGTCCTTCGACGAAGGCGGTTCCGAGTCGTCCGGTCAGGAAGGGGTCTTCACCGTACGTCTCCTGGCCGCGGCCCCAACGCGGATCGCGGAAGATGTTGATGTTGGGTGACCAGAAGGTGAGGCCAAAGTAGATACTGTGGTTATCCTCGCGCATCGCCTGGTTGTACTTGGCGCGCGCTTCGGTCGCGATCAGCCGGCCCTCGCGGTGGACGAGATCGCTGTCCCAGGTCGCAGCCATCCCGATAGCCTGCGGGAAGACGGTCGCGTAGCCCGAGCGCGCGACGCCGTGCAGCGCTTCGTTCCACCAGTCATACGCCGGGATGCCGAGACGGGGAATGGCAGGAGCCGTGTGCTGCATCTGCAAGACTTTTTCCTCGAGGGTCATTCGCGAAACGAGGTCATCGACGCGCTGCTCGAGGGGCAGGGAAGGGTCGAGATACCGAGGCTGCTCGGACTTCGCGTCCGAGCCTGCCAAGTGGACGCGTGCCAGTCCGAGGATGAGGAGGATCAGCGAGCAAACGAGCATCGCCTTGGCGGCGCTGGTCTTGAATTTGGACATTGGTTGACTCGTGGACTTGTGCCGTTTCAAGCGCGCGCGACATCCCGGCCCGGCACCACGTCGATCTGAAGCCGCGGGTCGGCGGCAGGAATGTAGGTCGTTGGCAGCCCGAGTTCGCGCCGAACGATATTACACCCCTGCGCAATCGCACTTGCCTTGTAGAACGAAATCTCGCGGTTCGCGCCCTGACGGCCGAATCCGCAGTCGCTCGAGACGATCAGGCGCTCCGGCGGGATAACCTTGAGGGCCTTCCGGATCTCTCCCGCCACGTCCTCCGGCCGATCGGCCTGCAGCGAGCGATGGCTCACCGCGCCGATGGCGATCTTCTTCTTCAGGTCGTGCTTAAAGGGCTCGAAGAGTTCTAGGTCCCGCTGGTTGCGATCCTTCATCTCCAGCGTCCACACATCGCCGCGGCAGCGCTCGAGATAGATCTCGATCGAGTTGGCGTAGCTCGTGTCCTCCATCACGCGCTGCATGTTGGGATTGCCCCAGCAGGTATGAATCCACAGCTCCACGTCGTCCAGGCCCTCGACCTCGCGGTTGAAGGCGTCGATCATGAACTTCACCTGTTCGTGGTCCTTGCCGTAGGTATTGGCCATGAAGTGGAACGTGGGCTCTTCGGTCTGAATGCACCGGCACCCGGCATCGCGCAGCGCCCGCAGTTCCTTGTTCATCGCCTCCGCCATGTCCCAAATCACCTGGCGCTTGTCCTTGTACTTGGGCGTGTGGATATCGAGGAAGAGCGCCATCACCTGCGAGCAGCAAGTGCCGAACTTCACCGGCTTGCGCGTCTTTGCCTGCGCGATACGCCAGAGCTTGGGGTAATCGAGCGGCCGGTGCTCGATCTTGTCAACCACGTGCGGCCAGCGCCATCCGGTGTAGATCTCGTTCAGCAGTGTCCCCGGCGGATAATGCAGCCAAGGCGCCGTGGTCTCCTCCGGCTGGAGGTGGTCGCCCTCGAATCCCGCCCAGCGCTGTAGCGGATAGTGATGCCAGGCGCGGCCCGCCATGTCCTCGTCCACGTGGAGGTCGCCATGCGTGAGTACGTCGAGCCCGGCGCGCTCCTGGTCGCTAATCACCACCGCCATCGCGTCCTCTAATTTCTCGCGGAAGCGGACGTCGAGCATGCAGGTGTCGAGTGGGCGGCCCCACATGCTCACGTCGAACCAGCGCGGGCGCGGGAAGGATCCGGTAACGGTTGCAGGCAGAATCAGGTCGGCGGTGGCAGTAAACATCTGTCCCTCCAGACGGGCATTCTACTTCCAATCACCGTCGTGTAACAGTGACGAAGTCAATGCGGCTTGAGAAAAAGCGATGTGGCCCAGGCGGGCGCTTGGGGAGAAGAGGCTACGCCCGAGACGAGGCGCGCGTTCCCGCCTCGTCTCGGGCACACTGAGCAGTCGAAGACCCTTCGGAATCAATAAAAGAGCTTCAGAGCGAACTGAATCTGCCGCGGATCGTTGAACGGGAAGCGCGTTGATCCAATCTGCCCGAAGGCCGTGTCGCGGAAGTTCGTTGACCCGGGAACGGCAATGACACCGTTACCGCCGAATCCCGGCGCATTGAACGTGGGATGGTTCAAGATGTTGAAGAACTCGCTGCGGAATTGCAGCTTGAAGCGTTCCGACAGCCGGAAGGTCTTGAACATCGAAAAATCCACCCGGCTGATGGCGGGACCCGAGACCTGAGAAGCCGTTCCGCCCAGCAGACCGAGCCCCGAGATACCGGGTATGCACTGCAGGTGCCCCTGTGAATCGGTGGGCTGCGGGAATCCTGGCGGCGGGCACGGCTGCGTGAAGGCGGCAGAGTTCAGGAAGTGATAAGGCGCTCCCGAACCATGCCGGTCCACTCCCGGGATGGTGAAGTCGTAGCAGCCGACGCCAGTCGCAGGGCCGTCGGGACAAGTGAGAGTAATCGGTTGACCGCCCTCAATCGTGGCGATCCATTGGGTGCTCCAGCCGCCGATCAGTGCATTCGTTGCCCGGCTGGCCGACGCCAGGAATTTCTTGCCTTGACCAAAGGGGAGTTCCCATCCGCCGCTGAAGTGGACCACGTGCCGGATGTCGAAGTCGCAGTCGCCGTAATCGTACTTGATGCCGGCGCCGGGAACGTTCACGGCCCGATAGGAGCCGATCGCCGTCCCGTTAAGAAGGTCGGCCGCATCACCGCGGCACCGCGACCACGTGTAGGTAGCGAGCAGGCTCACGCCGGACGAATAGCGTTTCTCGAGCGTCGTCTGAAGGCCATGGTAATAGCTGTTGCCGTCGGTCGTTTGGTAAGTCTGGCCGGTGGAAAAATCCGGGAAGGGGACATAGCTGATGTTGTTCGGATTCTGCCCCGGACAGGCTGGCGCTTCGAGACACGTGTTGGGAGGCAGGATTTGAGACACCGTGTTCGTGCCCTTAAAAAGCTCCAAGTGATGCGTCGAGTTCCCCACGTACGCCATGGTCAGAGTGACGCTCGGAGCAAAGGCGTATTCGAACGCCATGTTCCAGCCCTCGGAGTAAGGTGTCTGGAAGTTCGTCTGGAGGCCTGTCAACCCGACGCCGAATCCGGGCACCAGGCTCGGATCGAGCGGCGTACAAGCGAATCCAAGTTCGAAGGTGTAAGCCTGGGTACAACCCGCCGGCGCATTAGCCAGCCCGGGTACGGTGATGGGGGTATTCGAATTGGGACTGAACAGCCCGAAGTTAAACTGGTAAGGGAAGCTGTTCCCCTGGTTGTTTCCGTTTTGTACCTCAAAGCCGCCATAGAAGACGCCAAAGCCGCCCCGCACGACCAGCTTGGGCGTGGCTTGGTAGGCAAAGCCGAAGCGGGGAGCAAAGTTTTTGTTCTGGGCGTCTCCGAGAGCAAAATTCTTTTCATACTTGAGCGCAATGCCATCGGTGGCCAGCGCGGCACTGAAACCATTGGGGGCTACGCTGGGATCGAATGTAGCGAAGATATTCTTGTTCTTCTGGGAGTCGGGAACGAGGTAGGCTGCCGTCGAGAAGGGGACGCCAGGCACGAAGTTCGCCTGCCTCCCGTGAACTTCCTCGGGCAGGCCGAAGTGTTCGTAGCGAAGGCCGAGGTTCAGCATCAACTTCGGCGTTATCTTCCAATCGTCCTGAAGATAGGTCCCGTAATAGTTATGCACGTCATCGACCAGCGCGATGTTCGACGTAAAAACGGTGTCAGTACCGCCCACATAATCCACGCCGGTCGGCACGGTTGCCGCAGTGGGAGTCAGGAGGAGTTGAGAGATTCCTTGCCCCGAATAAGTCCCATTGAAGTCAAACTGGCCGTGCGACCACGACGGCTGGAGGGTCGAGAACTTGATGTGCTGGAACTCGAAGCCCATCTTGAAGGAGTGCTTTCCGTAAGCCTTGCTGAAGTTGTCGGTCACCTGGACCGTGCTGTTCACTTCGTCGGAAGGCAGGAAAGCATTCGTCCCGAGGGTGCTCAATCCTCCGATGCTGAAGGCCGGTAAGCCGCCATTCTCCGTGACCTGCGGAACGTCTTGAATCCCAAACTGGTCGGGAATCCCGAACGTCGTGCCTTCGGGACCGAAACGCGAGGTATGGATGTAAGTGAGGCCGATGCGCGCCTCGTTCACCGCGGTGGGCGACAGGCTGCGGGTCCAACCGATAGCGCCTTGATCCGATCGGGCAGTCTGCGCTCCCTGCTGGAAAGCGCCGCCGTCAGCAATTCCTCCGAACGGCCCCGGGATGAACTGGGGGTCGTTCACAAAGCTGAAGCGGCCAAAGATCTGATTCTTGTCATTGGCGTTGAAGTCGATTCGCGTGTCGAAGCCGTTGCGATTCTCGCTGAGATTCGGGTTGGACGTCTGGTTGCCGACCAGAAGACCCTGTAGTTGCGCGGCCGGATAAAGATTAAGCAGTTTGATCGCGTTCGGGTCAAGCCGGCCGGCGGGAAGCTGGTTGAGCAAGCACGCATTGGCGCTCGGGCAAGCATTGGAAAAGTTGGTCATGTTCCCAACCGGGGTCGTTCCGCTCGGCCCATAGAATGGATCAGTGATGTAGACGCCGGTAAGCTGGGTGCCGGCTGACATTCCGTAGCACGGGTCGTTCGGCGTGGCGGCTGCCGGCATGAGGCCGGTCACAGGGTCCGCCTGTCCGCAATAGACCGGCCGCGTCGTGGCGGGATCAAAAACCGTTCCAAACGGGAAGACTCGATTCAGCGCATCCTTGCTATTGGAGTTGCCCGTTTGGAGCGTAATCAGTTCGGCCAGGTTGGTATACCCGCTTGACCGCTGGAGCGCCGTGGGGACGGAGTTGCTGAACACGCTCCCTTGGCGCCGCCGCGTTCCCTCGTAGTCGCCGAAGAAGAACAGCTTGTTTCGTCCGTTGATCACGTGGGGAATCACCACCGGTCCGCCTACGGTCGCGCCAAACTGATTCAGCCGGAATTCGCCCTTTTGAATCCCGCCTAAGTCTTCGAAGAAATCGGCGGCATCCAGTTTGTCGTTGCGGAAGAACTCCCAGAAGTCGCCATGCAAGTCGTTCGTTCCGGACTTGACGGTGGCGTTAAGGATCGCCCCGCCCGCCCGTCCCTGCTCGGCGCTGTAATCGCTGGTCTGGACCTTGAACTCCTGGATGGCGTCGACGGGAGGCAGTACGACGAAATTCGTGCCGTTCAAGAAGTCGATCGTGTTGGAGTTATTGTCGATGCCGTCGAGAAGGTAGTTATTCTGGGCGGGCCGCTCGCCATTGGCGGAGAAGGCGCCGGACGCCGCGTTGCCCCGCGTATCCGCCTCGGGCGTATTCACTCCCGCCACGATTTGCGCGAGAAAAGTGAAATTCCGCCCGTTGAGCGGCAGGCCCTCGACGGTCCGGGCTCCGACCACCTGGCCGACGGAGGCTTCCGTCGTTTGGAGCTGTGGCGGCGCGCTCGTCACTTCGACGACCTGCGTTGTTCTGCCCGGCTTGAGTGCGAGATTCACCACGACGTGTTGCTGAATGTTCACCGTGACGTGAACCTGAGAAATCTTTTCGAAGCCCGCCATCTCGGCGGTCACGGTGTACGTGCCGACTTTCACCGGAGTGAAGGAGTACGAGCCATCGGCGCCCGTCGTCGTGGTTATCGAGAAGCCCCTTCCTTCGTCGGTGAGAGTGACTTTGGCGCTGGGGACTACGGCTCCGCTTTCGTCCGCGATCGTCCCGAGCACCGACCCCGTGTCAACCTGCGCGAAAAGGTGAGTGGCACCCAGAAATGTCAGTGCCGAAAGTATTGCAAGAATGCCGAAGACACGCGCGGCTGCCCGCTGTGTGCGCATCACAGCCCTCCTGTTCGGAATTGAGTTTAGACCAGGTTTCCGCTTTCCAACACCCGACCGACCGGTAAGATACTACTGGCCGCCGCAGAATGCAACTATTAGCGTGTGTATTGACAACCGGTTCACCGCCTCGGCTCCTCCCGATCCAGATACCAGGGCACATTGATGACCACGATCCGCCGGTCGCCTTTAATAAGGAGCAACGCCTTCAGCCACTGGGCGCGCTGGTTGTGGATCAGGTAGTTGTGCCAATGGGCCTCGACGAGCTCCGGAATCAAGACCGCAATCTGCCGATCCGGGTTTTCGCGCTCCAGCTTGTGGACGTATTCCACGATCGGGCCGAGGACAAACCGGTAGGGCGACTTCAGCAACACCAGCGGCGGCTGTGGCAGTCCGGCGTTTTTCGCCGGAGCTTCCACGAGATCCGCCCATTGCTTGCGGAGGTCATCGGTGTCCTCCTCACTCGCGATATGCACCGCCAGCACGTCCGGGGACACGGCGAGGGCGAAGCGTATCGCCTTCTTCGCGATCTTGCTCCAGCGGAGGATGGGTACGACCACGAGCGGTGGACGCAAATCCTTCAAATCCAGTGGCGCAGGGTCGGCGGTAGCCGCCAGCAGGTGATCGTAATGGCGACGGATCGCCAGCATCAGGATGATCGATCCAGGGATCAGCAGGACCGTCACCCAGGCTCCCTCAGCAAACTTGGCGACTGCGACCACCAATACGGTGATGGCGGTGGTCACGGCTCCCAGGCCGTTCACCAGAATACTCTTCCGCCAACCGGGCCTTCGAGTGCGCTTCCAATGCATCACCATGCCGGCCTGGGAGAGCGTGAAAGCCAGAAAAGCACCCACGGCATAAAGTGGAATCAGGCGGTCTGTCACGCCTCCGAACAGGATCAGCAGCAGCCCGCACAGAATCGCCAGCACGCCGATGCCTTGCGAATACACCAGCCGCCGGCCGCGCTCGGCGAATCCTGAAGGCAGGTAGCAGTCCTCCGCCATGGCGCGACACAGCCGCGGGAAATCCGCAAACGCCGTATTGGCCGAGAGCGCGAGGACCAGCAGGATCGATCCCATGGTCACGTAATAGAACACGTTCTTACCGGCCACCGCGGCCACGAGCATCGAGAGCACGCTTTGGTATCCCGGCACGCCCGGGTCAGTGGCGCCGATGTGATACGACCGCACCAGATACGCGATCCCCGCCAGCATCAGCGCCAGGAGGGCGATGATCGCAGTCAGGGTCCGCTGGGCTGATTTCACCACCGGGTTGCGAAAGGCCTTCACCCCGTTGCTCACCGCCTCGACACCGGTCATCGCCGTGCAGCCGCTCGAAAAGGCCTGCAGCAACAGCCAGGCGCTCAACGCCGTGGTCCCGGCGGACAGGTGCGGAGGCGAGGCGACGGGGACCGGATGACCACCGGTCATCAAGGTCTTCACCACTCCGAGCGCAATCGCGCCCAGAAGCGTGGCGATGAACAGGTAAGTGGGAATCATGAACACCGCGCCCACCTCGCGAACGCCGCGCAGATTCACCAGCGTCAGGAGCACCAGAATCACGAGACACAGGCCCAGGGTGTGTGACTGAAGCGAGGGAGCGGCGGACACCAGCGCGCCCACTCCGGCCGAGATTCCGACCGCCGCGGTCAGGATGTAGTCGATCATCAGCGCGGTGCCCGCCAGCAACCCGGCGTGGGGTCCCAGGTTCTCGCGCGCCACGGTGTACGATCCGCCACCGGTGGGATACGCTTCGATGGTCTGGCGGTAGGAGAAATAAACGATGGCCAGCAGAATGATGATGCTGACGCTGATGGGCAGGATGTAGGCGATGCCGGCCGCGCCCAGCGGGATCAGCAGCGTAAGGGCCGCTTCGGGGCCGTAGGCGGCGGAGCTCAGCGCGTCGAGGCCGAAAATCGGGATGCCGGCGCTCGAGCCGATTCTCTCCGCCCGCTCTTCGCTCGTCGCCAGTGGTTTCCCAAAGAGCAGGTTGGCGAGCGATGGCGCCCAGCCTGCATCGGCGGCGACGACTCCGGCCCGAGGACCCCCGACGTCTGCGCCGCGCTTGGGTGTGGATTTCTGTTTCGGCATTGTGCCTCGGATTCGCGCGCTTCGGACCGCGTCATGGGCGGACGACGTTCACTGATAATGGACGACGACGGTCATTCTTCCCGACTTGTGCGGAAGGCGAATCTGTTCCTTGACGGCGTCAAATTCCTTCCAAGGTCTTCCGTCGATATCGACGGCGCGTAGGGGACGGGCGCCAGGGTTGCGAACCACGAGCCACGCTGCCCCGTGGGGATCCCGTCGAGGCAACTCGACGTTGGCCGTCGCCCCGTCCTCGTCTCCTTCGATTTCGTAGCTGACGGGACCATAGTAGGTCGCGAGATTGTGGACTGCAATCTTCTGTCCGGGAGCCAGCCAGCGGCGCGGAGTTCCACTCGCCAGCCAAAGGGAATCATCCTCTTCGAGGACCAGCGTGTCCCGCACCCGGTTCACGAACCGGGCCTCGTCTGAAACCTTGTAGAAGGGTCCGGCGCCGTGAACCCATTGATGGTATTCCTCCGTAAAGGCATTCACGTCGGGGTAATAGCACGACACGAAGTCATTATAAAGGTTACGAATCTCCGCCCGAATCTCGTGTCTCCGCAGGTAAGCGAGCACCGGATTCTGGAGATTCGCCTGGAACACCATTCCTCCGCGGCTGAACCAGTACGGGTCGTCGACCCACCCGTGAATGTTCAACCCCATGGAACTCGACAACGTCGCGTTATCTTCCCAGTCGTCCAGAACTTGGTGGGCCACGGGTTCCTCGGGTCCGAAGGTATTCAGCGTGAGATGAATCATCGGCCCGTACAAGACCTCCCGGTCCTCAGAAAGCCGATAGATAGGCTGAACCTTCTGCGGATAGCGGGAATAGAACGCCACGCGTACCGGCCCGAACAGCCGGATCCGCTGGTAGGGCCGCGGACCAAACCACGGGACGTACGTGTTGTCGCGCAGCCGAACCACCGGAGCCACCTGGGAGGCGCGCAGGATGGCATCCCGCAAGTCCTGCCGATAGGCGGCAGCTTCGCGAGCATAGTGCGCCGCGGACGGATCCCCGGCGTCAGTGAGGGCACGCGCCAACCCGGTCATCCCCGCGGACGCAAAATCGTTGACCGCGAACCAGTGTCCCCAGTCGGAGTTGTCCTCCAGATGACCGGCGGGTAACAGGCCGTACTCGGGGATCCGTTCCCCGCCGTCGAGCACGCGGGTCAGCCCCCGCTGCGCGATAATCCAGTCAGCGGCCCGCTGCATGCTGGGAGCATTGGCGGCGAGCCAAGCCCTATCACGCGAATACAAATAGTGCTCCGCCAACGCCCAGAGTACCGTGCCGTGGTCGAGGTTGTACTGGGACGCGGTGTAATCGTAGTCGGCGTTGACTCTCGCCCCATGGTAGACGGCCTTCTGGCCACCGGTGTACGTGCCTTCGAACTTTTCTGAGCCTTGCAGCGCGACGAGCGTCTTCAGATACTCAGCCGCCAGCCGGTGGTCGCCCAAAGCGTCGAGCATGACGCACTGGAACGCCGCCTCGTTAGCGTACACCTGGTAGTAGTAGCTGGCGGCCGGAACCACGTAGAGCCCGCTCTCCGGGTCCTTCGTGGCACTGATGCGGATGTGGGCCATCACCGCTTTGGCGAAGCCGTCGAACCTCCGTTCCGGCACGTCGAAGGGAATCACGTCGTCGACGGTTTCCTGCCAGTAGTTGACCACGCGGCGGCGCTCCTCGTCATAATCCAATGCCGCGAGTCGTGATTGCTCCGCGGGATCGAGCTGCGGGATAAACGGAAGCCGGATGAAAACCGTCTTAGCTTCCTTCGCCTGTAAGGGAATCTCGGCGTGAATGCCGTCGAGCCGTTCTTTCCCGCTCGGGACCGTCGCCATTCGGACTCTCTTCTCCGCAGGCCAGAGGAACGACGCTCGCACCAGTTGGTTGTCTCCGGCCATCAACTCATCATTCCGGTAGGTAACTTTCTCGTTGGGCGAAGTCGCCAGCCAGATGTTCGCCGTAGTGCCGGAATCGCCCGGATTGCGCGCCTCGAGCTTGAGCATCAACACCGCGGGCGTCTTTTCGCTGCGCTGCGGATCGTCGGGATTCAAGGGGCCCGAAAGGAGTGTCGCGAAGCCTTCTTCGGCGTACTCAATTCCGTCGGTCGTCCACCTGGCCGTCGCGATGGGAAGATCATCGTCGAGAACGGAGAGCGTTGAATCCCTCCAACCGGGACGGTAATCCGGCGAGGCGCCCGTGCCGATCCGCCACGCGATGCGGTCGCCCTGCCACTGGAGCCGCTTGAGCTCCCCGCCTTTCGCTTTGGTGCCTTCTTTACTGATGTGGATGTTTCCGCCCCACTCGAAAGCGAATTTCTGCCAGCTCGCATCGGCGGCCAGGGGCAAATACAGCCGCTCGCCTTCGCGCTCTGCGGGATCGAGGGCGGGGATTTCACTCCTGGCGCGTTGGTAGGTTTGCTCGGGTTCCCTCGCCAGCTTCTCGCGGATCTTGTTACCTTTCTTCACGATTCCCGGTGAAAACGGCTTGGTATCGGAGGCCAGCGTCGCGTAGACGTGGTCGTCGGGCACGTAAACGGGGGCCTTCTGAACGTCCTCGGTCGCGAAGGAGAACGTCCGGCCGGCGGACTTGCACGTCACGATGGATGCGTCGTTCGAGCCGGGCAGAGAAGGCGCGGCGACGACCAGTCCGAGGATCAGCCCCTTGGGCTTCCCACTCGTGCGCACGCGAAAGTGACTCACGTCTGCCGCGTCGCCCGCCCCGGCGTTCCAGAGGCGTACGTTCACGAGGCGCGCGTTATAACCTCTGAAGCTGCCCTCCCAGGTGTGCGCGGCCGTCTCTCCGGCGCCGAGTTGCAACCGAACCTCCATGTGTCGCTCGGTCGACCCGGTGAACACCGCGACGTTTTTGATGTCGGGCTTGGAGCGAAATACCAGCCGGACTTTGAGGGTGCGGCGGTAAGTGAGGCCGGGAAGATTCCTGGCAAGCGGATTTTCGCTTTCCGCGAGAGGCGCAAAGGTGTAGGTGCAGGTCGCGTTCCGGCAGTCGCGCCGGGTCGCAGCAGTCAACCAACGGCCTTGCCACGGGTCATCGACCGGATCCTCCATGCTCGGCATGTGAGGCGGAGGATACGGCCAGTTGCGAAACCAGTATTCCACCTCCGCGAGCGGCAGAGGAGCACCCGGGCGAGAGCGTACCCGCACCGCGGCGACGTCGCGTTCTTCGGCCCACTGCAGGCCGTAAATATAGCGGCCGTCGCCTGCCCTTTCCGCCGCGGTACCGGCTCGACGTGCTTCCGGGTAATCGAACTCGAGTTGGGACGTGTGCTGATCCGCGACGCAACAGCGTCGCGCGAAGGGCGCAATGTCAAACGGCTGTGCGGCGCTGACCATCGCCGGCGCAAGCAGCATGAGGATCAGGATTCGCCTCAGCACCGGACGATCTCCCCTTGCGGTGTGATCGACCCGATCTTCGCCATACTCTCGGCAACGGTGAACACCACCGACGTTCGAATCTCCTCGCCCGGCGCCAATTGGGCGCACGTCCCGTCCTTGACGGCGCGCGCCATTTCGTAGGGAAACCCCGTGGAGGGTTCCAGCACCGCGACGTTCAGGTTCCGCCAGCCGCCGAACGAGCCGAACAACCAGCAACTCGGGAACACCTTCGGGTCGAAGGCAACACCGCACGCCAGTCCAGTCTGGGTATTGCTCAGTCCGCACCAGCCCTCGGAAAACTCGTATCCGTAGAAGAAATGCATCCGCTGCTCCGAGCGCGACGGAACCCTTCGCAGGTCCACGCTCCCGTGCGGCATCGGAGCGATGGGCCAAGCAAAGTCGAGGGGAGCCCCCTCGAGTGTTCCCAGGAAGGAAGGTTCCAGCTTGACCTTCATCGGCGGAAAAGCCAGTTCATGGTGCTCTGAGACCGCGAGAGCGACGTGGAGATTCCAGAGCACGCGAATTGCCGACTGCGACCAGTTCCGGAGGAAGTAGCTGATGCAAAGCCGCCGGTCGCCCGGACCGAGCGAGAGCGTCTTTTCAATGGCGACGTCGCTAATCGGAGTGCGGCAGGAGAATTTTGCGAAGGCCTTGCCGTCGTACTCACCGATCTTCGACTCCCATTCGGCGGCCCAGATTTCTCCGTGGTCAGGGTACGCCTCACCGGCGATGTTCTCCGGGATATTGTTGGGAAACAACTCATCCCATCCGCCGCACCACGCGTTATCGTACCCGGCCCCGAAAGGCACGCGGGCAGGTTTGATTCGCGGATGACTCCAGATCAGGTTGAAGTCCCGCGGCTTGTAAATGAGCTGTTGGATCCTGGCTCCTACTTCGGGCAGGACAACCGCTCGCAGGAAGTCGTTCTCCAGGATCACGGCGCGCAACCCGTGGAAGTGCCAGTCGGCGTCAACTCGAGCCTTTCGCACCAGTCCTCCAGTATCAGGCTGAATCCTGCAGATTGAATCCCCAATTGGGGCGGCTTGACGGCGGAACCTCAGCCTTCTATAACTGCCTTGCGAATCGATTCATCGAAATACCTTGAGCGCCGCCACGCTGTCGGCGACATGAGTATCCAAGGGAACCTCAAACCTGTCCGGAGTCTTGCCGAACCCTTACAGGTGGCGATGGACAATGGTGCAAGACGGGCGCTCATTCCGACTGAGAACAAGCGGAATTTTCTCGAAGTTCCGGGAGACATAATAGAAAGGGTTGACCCGATCTTCTATTCCGACCCTCTAACTGCTGCCATCAAAGGGCTAGGGATGAGCTAGCCAACCCGGCTTCATAGGAGCTCTGCCGGCGGGCGCTACAGGACGCCTTAGCTTAGAAGCTTTTGTTCCTCATTCCGTCCAGCCCGGGTCACCATCCCACTTGATCTCGAAAAGCGAGTCGGACTGAGAGAACGACGTGCTCAGAGTGGCAACTAACCTGGCGCTGTAGGGTTTCGTTCCCGCTACGAGAGTCACAACACAGCGATGTGGCGGGCTAAAAGACCTCCAGTGGCGGCTACGGTTTGAGGCGTTCCCTCTGGTCACCTGCTGTTTGGCGTTGTCGCCGTTCTTCGTGAGTTGTCGGCAAGCGTGCGAGAATCATGCGGCGCCCGGACAAGCTCCTGGTAAATCGACAACGGTCTCGGACCGGCGGGCTGCGGCGATCCAGTCAAGCGCTCGTGCCTTCACTCCGCCTCATTGAATGTGCGTTCGCTGAATCCAGATGCGGAAGAACCGATCCGCAACCACGAAAGATCCGTTGTCTCGATCGATCACGTCCCGGTCAATCAAGGTAGCCGCTGCCCGCTGAGCGCTGGAGGCTGAGCCTAATCCGTAACGCTGCAGAAAGGCCGACGAGAACACTTTGGCAGGCTTCTCCTCTTCCGAAGCGAGTCCGGTCAACAGGCGCCTCTGGCTCAATGTGAGGGACTCCCACAGCGCCGTATACGCATAGCTCTCCCGCTCGATCAGCAGTTGAACGGCCTCCCGCATCATCGCTTGCGTCGCCGCTTTTCCAGGGTCACAAAGCTCCCAAAGCGCGTGGCACAGGTGTTGGGTGTAGAAAGGATGGCCTCCCGTGAGTTCGCAGACGGCCGCGGTCACATCATCCGGTATATCCTTTCCCGACTCCCGGAATTTCTTGCGGATGAAGGAAAGCCAATGGCGAGCCTCAATGGGGCCGAGCGGGTAGTGCCCGGCCGAGCGGTACAGCGGCCGGGACCGGTCCAGGAACATCTTCTGGATCAAGTGCTTACGACTGCCCAGGAACAGATAAGACACCGCCGCGTGCCTCTGGATGATGCTGCGCAGCTGCCTTTCGACCTTATCGCTTTCATACTCCAGAATCCGCTGGATCTCGTCGAAAACGATGACCACTCTCTTCTTGCCGCGAGCCGCGATCTCAGCCGGCGCCGCGAGCACCTGATCGAGTTCAGGGCTTGCGGAACTGGTTCGACTGACCCCAAAGGTGACTCTAGGCTTTCCGTCGTCGTCGAGCGTCACTGACGGTGTAAGCTGTCCGAAGAACTCCTTAGCCGCCTTCAGCACCTGTTCCACCGTGCTGCCCATCGACTCGGCGATGGCTTTCGCCGTCACGTTGTGAAGGAGACGGCACCGTCGCTGGGCCACAGATCGACGTAAGCGGTGGTGTAAGCGTGCGTGGGCAACGTTCCCAGGGCGTGTAACACCAGAGAGGTCTTGCCCATGCGCCGCTCCGAGTAGATGAACAGCTTCTCGGCGTTCTCAGCGGCGCGGAGCAGATCCCGCATCTCCTGGGCGCGGTTACAGAAGGCGGGGCCGCCGACCACCCCGCCATATTGAAAAGGGTTTCGCATCTTACGCACCTCGCGTAACGCATTGTGCGTACTCCACACTATACACTATTTGCGGCAGGCGCTGAGGCGATTCACCGTGGCCATTCTGCTCCCGCGCCATCCGTCCGCCTCTCCCATCGCCTGAAGAGGCCGTATTCACGGGCATGGCAGGTGTCGACCTAAAAGGGCCCCGGTGAGAAATCCGCGGTCTAAGTTCAAAATGTCCTGCGCCCCCAATGCCGGGCTCGGTGGTAGGTTGCCGAGCCGCATCCCTGTTCCCGCCTGACCGAATTGATCCCCAGCCTCCTGGCGGAGTTGGTCGCGTGGCCGGCGGCCTACGCACAGTACCGCCATGGAAAAGTAGATTACCAGCGCCGCCGAGTTCGGCAAATTAGTCCGGTGAAAAGGATTGTCTATAGACTAGCTGAGACGACCAGCAGAATGCCCGCGACGGCAGGCCGGTTAGCGACGTCATCCCACGACGTTCCACCTCAACTGGCGCTCGTAGTGGGCGCGCAGCGTGGGCACTTCGGTTTGAAGTCCACAACGGTCCGGGCGCCGTCCTCCAGTAAGTCAGGCGGCATTCCTGCTTATATGCCGATGTATCGGGTAACCGTCAGACTGAACCGGTCTGACGAACGTAAGCGGCCGGGTAAGCGGCCGGATATCAAGAGCAGGCCGCTATTTCCTGTCGTTTGAGGTCTGGCAAGGCCCTTTTACCGCGCGCCGCGCTTCGGCCTCCGCCAGCCAGCCGCGCTTCAATTCCGATTCAGGCACGCTGCTCAGATACGGCTTGATGTCGAGAACTGGAGTGCCTTCCACCATGTCTACGCCCTGCACGCGGAGTCGGTTGCCCTCACGCCCGAGCAGTCGCACCACAGTCAAGCCAATCGGACTGGGGCGGCGGGGCGACCGGGAAGCAAACACGCCGTGAGGCTGCGTGTCACAGGGCGGTGTGCCTACCAATTCATAACCCTGGCTCCGATCGAAGACCCACACGACATAAAGGTGGGAAAACCCTTCGATGTCTCTCAGGCCGGCCTCGAATTCGGGGAGGATTTCGAGAAGCCCCTCTTCCTCATGCTTCGCCCCCAGCCCGCGCGGGATTTGGTCAGGCTGCGAGAAAGGGCTGTGAACGTAACCGATGGTTTGTACGGTCCAGGTTTGCACGATTTCCTCAGACGGCGGTGACAGAGCTTGGCGGCACCGCCAGCCTTTCCATAATAGACCCGGCACCTATTGGGAGGCCACGTCCTCAAACGGAGGTTCGTGCCCCTTCCCCTTTTGTGGTGGCGGCTATTCTGTGTGCTTACCTGCCCTGCTCTCGCAGGGAGCGCCTCCGAGAATCTCCCGGACGCGGCTGCGGGCAGTGACGTCCTTCGGGCTTCCCGCTGGTCGTTCGAGCCATGAGGTGAAGTCACGGAGTTTGACGGTATGTTCGACCGGAATGTTCATCACGGAAACCCGGACCGTTCCGGGCTGTTCGGAAAGCCCCTCGACCCAATCATGGCCGCGTATCGCGCCTTTAGCCCGAGCGTGACGGCTTCATAAAGCGTTGAGGCTGTTACTTCGGCCGTGTGGCTCACTCCCTCGATGTAGCACTTTCGCCTTTTGTGCGCTCGTGTATCTTTCAGATCCAAGCTCGTGCCAGACAGCCTTAGCAAGATGGTTGCGGTCGACGGAGGTTGCGCGACCGGAGCAACCCCGCCCTCCAAGATGGATCAAAACGGCACCTCCCCATTGTCCCCGACATTCGCTGGCTCGGGCTCGGGCTCGGGCTCGGGCTCGGGCTCGGGCTCGGGCTCGGGCTGGTGAACCGACTGTCCACTCCTGTGAGAACCGTTCGTTGCCCCCTGCTCGCCGCCCTTTGACCCAAGCATCACCATTCGGTTGGCCGCGACTTCGAACGACGTGCGCTCCTTGCCCTCCCGGTCCTGCCACTTTCGGCTGCGAAGGCTGCCTTCGATGTATACCTGTCGGCCTTTGTGCAGGTGCTCCCCGCAAATCTCCGCGAGCTTCTTCCAGGCTACAACGCGGTGCCATTGGGTGTGAGTCTGCTTGTCCCCGGCGCGGTCCGTAAAGGTTTCGTCTGTTGCCACACTGAAGTTGGTCACCGGGGTCCCCTCGGTCGTGTATCGAACATCCGGGTCTTCGCCGAGGCGGCCTACCAGGATGACTTTGTTGACTGAACCACTGCTACTCATGGTGTGAGCTCCTTTCGTTGGCAAATGTCGATCCTTACGGTCGTGCGCAACCTCGAAAGCCGCGCCTGACCAATCTCAGAGGCTGCGTTTCAGATGGAAGAAAGGGCTCGAACAGCCTCGCAGTTCGGTTGGTGAGAACGGAACCGACGATACGGCCACGGAAGAGGAGAGGCGCAAAGGGTTCCCGCAAGCCTGGGAGATTATGCCGCTCCAGCAGGGCCGCCATTTTGCGGTACTACTCGGCGAATTTCAGCAAGCACCTAGAAAGGCTGCAACGTCTCCCGCTGTCTGCAGCCCTATGTCGACGGCTTTGAGCACAAACTCTTCAATCGGCGAAATCCTCTTGTGCGCAAGCGTCGACGCTCTTACGGTAAGAAAATAGACAGGGAGCGCGACCTCGGCATAATCGACTAGCCTGTAGCCAGTTCTATACTCGTGCCGCTGCGCGATTTGCTCGGGTGTCATAGCTGGGCCTCTCTGATTGAACAGCTATCGGGGTGGCACTCAATGTACTCAAGGACTTTCTTGAATGGGTTTTCTCCAATCGCCTCGCGGCAGAAGGCATGGTCGCCAACCAGCACGAGGTACTGCCGGCCACGGGACAAGGCGACATTCAGCCTCTTGCCCTCGCGCAAGAAGCCAATCAAGCCATTTCGATTACTTCTGGTGACGGAATACAAGGCGATATCCGCCTCCCGCCCCTGAAAGGCGTCCACAGGGTTGCTCTCGATGTCCAATGCCGTTAATTGCCTGATAACAGAAGCCAGAGTACGATCGATGTCTTCTTTTTGCTCACGATAACCGGACAATACGACAACTGAAAAACGCCTGTTCTCGATATTTGCAACGTTGTTCAGCTTTTTCAGCAATTGAAGAATGGTCCTAGCTTCACACGGATTCGAGTAGCTCTGGTGCGTTTGGACTTCAAATCGATCTAGCATGCGAGCTGTAGTAACCCAAGTGACGGGCTTTGGTAGTACTTTTATGAACGTAGTATCCGCCGCTCGTGAGGCGCTCTGAAGGCGCCCATCATAAAAGCACTGGCTGATTAGGTCACCAATTGCTGGCACCATTCGATGCTGCATCAATAAGGCCTTCTGACAGTCCGAGGGAAGGCGTTGTTCCAGGCGGTCGAAGAGCGTCTTTTGGAGATCGTCCAGTGTCAACCCAAAGCCTTCTAAGGTTTGCGTCTGAAGCATTTTGTCCTCGATAAACGGCGGCAACTATTTCGGATCCCCCACTAGTACTACTACGTTAAGTTAATATTGACTCTTCCAGCCGCACAATGTACACTCTGGAGGCATGAATGCCCGAGAACTGCAAGCTTGCGCGGATCGGCTGGAAGAGTTTTTGACAACCATGCTGGC